>Ga0207010_1018_pt1 | contig 53251 bp, 59 predicted proteins | sample Alteio_BWMinCont_82_FD_153465 | JGI IMG/M metagenome (GOLD analysis project Ga0207010, IMG submission 153465) | Enriched cells from forest soil in Barre Woods Harvard Forest LTER site, Petersham, Massachusetts, United States -... | ecosystem: Environmental > Terrestrial > Soil > Temperate forest >...
AATAATGCCAAAGCAAATCCAGCCTCATCATTGGTCATATCTAAAAGCGTATTTATTTCATGAGAAGAAATAAAACCACGCGGAATAATGAGTCTAAAATAAATATCAAAAACATCCGAGCTGCAAATGCGTTTATTTTTCCGCGCAAGCGATTCAGAATGATAAAAAATATCTATTTTATAAATAGTCTGTAATCGAGGAAATAAGCGAATCAATAAAAATTTCAACATCTCAACCGGTATTTTTTGGCAGTTATTTAAAATTTCATCAACACGTGCTTTATCTTCACCTAATTCTTGATTATTTAATTTTCCAATAGGATTAATTAAATCAGTGAATAAATCTTTATTATCACGTATTTCTAAAAAAACTTGTGGTTCAAATATTTCAATTGCGGTAATAGCAAAAAAATCGACTGGATTAACTAATGCTTTTACGTGTTCATAGCCAAAACTGAGTGTATTAATATAATGGGTAATATCCCGACAGCTATGAAAGAAATATTTAAGTGAAGAATAATAAATATCAGCCCAATAATCAGCATTCCAAGTATCAGGCGGGGTGTTTTTGATTACTTTATTTAATCGATCTAACAAAATAACTTCAAGATCTTGATCAGAGATATCAGGAATATCAAATGGTAATTGCACAATTTTTTCAAGTAGTTCATTGCCGCTTTCTGGGTGGATGTTATTAATAGCTTGAATCGTTTGTTTTTTATCAAGACTTAAAATATAAATAGTATTAGCAAAATCACCAATTGATTTGACGATTTGAAAAATTTGATCTATTTCTTTGTCTGGCAGGCGTGAAATATTATCGATAAAAATAATTAATTTATGTTTTTCGGTATTTAATAATTGATTAAGCTCTGCTTTGACCGAAGTCAGATCACGTCCTGATTCCCAGCCATAGGTATCAGCGAATGCTTTTTTTGTTTTAAAAAGACGTGAAATCCAAGAATGATAAGGTTGTAAAGATTTAGGAACGGGTTTATGAGTAAAAAAAGATATGTATAATTCGATTAAATGAATAATTTGAGCTGAATTTTCAAAATAATCTGCTTGCCGCATTTCTGAGGTTAAACGTCTAAAAAAGCTATAAATTAATTGTTGTTGTCCGGCGTAACTCCAGACGCTAAAATTTAAAATAATAGGTTTTTCATTATCAAACATATTATTTGAAGCATACTGTAATTCTTCTAGGGAGAGATTAATAATAGACGTTTTGCCCGTGCCAAAGCCGCCATATAGACCGATCACTAAGCTTTCTTTATTAGTATGATCTAAAATACAGCGCGCAAGATACTTTGCGAAAGTCGCTCTACCTAAACGATCCTGATCGCTTTTTTGAATAGGACGATCCGCATCGAACATAAGATCCCTCTCCTTTGGTATGCAGTCAATGTCTAAATCTTAGGTTGTTCTTTAGGTGCAACCCTATACTGTCTATTTTACCTTATAAACAGCTATAAATTATCCAAATGCAGTATTTATTTAGCGTAAGTGTTATCTAAAGTTTTCACAGTACATTGAAAAAATTTTATTATATTTCAATGAATTAAAATTTTTTTGCGTAATATTGATATTATTTTATTCACTATAGAGAGAGGCGTATTGGTCAATTAAAGACCTTATCATTTTTTGATACGCAATATGTTGTTTCCCAGCTTCTTTTTTAAAAAAATCAACGCTATCTTTGCTTAATAATAAGGTAACTTTAACAGTTTCTTCCTTTAGGACCAGATTTTCTGGGCTTGGAAGAAAATCGTGTACAATCTTAATTTTTCCAATAGGCTCATTGCTATATTTTTTCTTTCTGCTTTTTTTCATAAATTTTTTTTCCTTTTCTCCAGTAGCCAGCACCAATAATTCGTATGATTTTTTCTCTATAGGTAAATCGTACGGTCATAATGTATTCATTAACCTTCCCAAAGCAAAAATAACGACTTTCTTTTTGGCTATGCTCTAAATCTTCAGCAATCACACGGTTAGGATCTAAAAATGCCTGCTGTGCTTCATAAAAACTAATGTGATGTTTTTCAATATTCTGTTCATTTTTCTTATTATCCCAATCAAACAAAATTTTCATTAATAAATAACCATACTTACTGCCATATAGTAATATGTATCATTATACATATTATTTATTGTTTTGTTATACAATAAATATCTAAATTTTAGGTCGTTCTTTAGGTGTATTTTCTGACTCTAGTTTTTTAAATGCATAACTCAAAATAGAAATAACTAATCTTTGACTACGCACTCTCTCATCCAAAAATTCTTTAGAACCTGTTCTAAGCATTTTGTTGTTTAGTAAAAAATTTTTTTATACCTTCTTTCCAGGGATAAACGGTGATATCTCCATATTTTTTAGTATAAATATCCTGTGAAAAACAAATCGCTTCACAATTTTTGAAATCTTTAGCAAGCTGCCCAAGCGATTTTAATGATTGAGATGCCATTTCTCTGCTGCTCTTAATTTCTATAAATAAGTATGGCTGCCCAGGGCGATCAACGATTAAATCAATTTCTGCATCATCTTTGGTGCATAAATAAGAAAATCGATAATCTAAAAAATAATAGCTTGCAAGCTTCATGCATTCTAAAATAATAAAATGCTCAAATGCTTCACCATATGCGCTTGTGCTTTCTCGCAGTGGGACACGCAACAGACGAGCAAGTGTACGTGTAACGCCAGTATCAAAAAAATAAAATTTTGGCGCTGTGCGTAAGCGCTTGCGAAATGAATGATGAAAAGGCTCTAAGAAAAAACCAATGAGCGTGTCTTCTAAAAGAGAAAAATATTCTTTTACGGTATTTTCTGATACGCCTACATCTCTTGCAATACTAGCATAATTTAGAATTTTTCCATTCATTTGTGCTGCAACTTCAAGAAAACGGCGAAATGGATCAAGATTTTTTATAAACTGCTCGCTCCAAATTTCTTCTTTTAAATAGGTGTTTGCATAAGCTTGTAAATAGAGATTACGTTCGTCTTCATTAGTATAAAGTGTAGTTGTAGGGAGTGATCCCCATTCTAGAGCTTGTGGTAAATGAAATGCATCACCTATTTCTAAATATGAAAATGGAAAAAGATGATAAACAAATGCACGTCCAGCTAATAAGTTAGCACCGCCTCGTTTTAGTTTTCTTGCACTTGAACCTGTCATGATAAAATGAACAGGTAGTTTTTCCTCGATTAAAATATGTATGATATCTAGCAATTTAGGAATTTTTTGAATTTCATCGATAATAATATATTTTTTCTGAGAAGGTAGAGAGCGAGCGATAACCGCTAATTCATCCGGATGACGAGAAAAACGATTTTCTTCTTCGTCCCCAAGCAGATTAATCCACAGCGTGTCATGTTCAGAAAAAATGTATCGTAATAAAGTGCTTTTCCCAACGCCTCTAGCGCCAAATAAAAAAAAGCTCCTATTTTTTGGCAATGTAATTAGTCGGCTTAGCACGTCAAATCCCCTTATCAATCTCGTAATTGTACGCCTAATCCGTAGATCATGTCTAGGTTTTGCCGTTATCTCGTTTGTTAATTGTAAATCTTATTATATTTTAAGTAGTTAAATTTTATTCATTGTTATTTATGTTATAAATGTTATAATCAATATAAATATATAAGAATCAAGAGATGGATTTGCATGGAAATAATTATCACAGAGTGGGCATTAAATTCATATTTGGAATTAAAGCAAGAAAAGGTTGATCGACGACGATTAGCAAAATTTAAGGGTTACTTAGATTTAATTCGAATGAATTGTTACATAGAAAGAGGAAAATTAACATGAAAGCACAAACACAAACTAAGCATAGTGGACGTGATTCTTCGTGTACAGAAATTCCCGTTGGAAATATATACTCTCTTTCTTCTGATCATGTAGAATTATTTGAAATCGCTGTTCGTATGAAAAAATCTGATTTATCGGATGTATTTATTGATTATGCTGTTCAAACGGCATTAAAATTTGAAGGTGTCTCAGATCTGATGCATCTTTGGAATGAAGAAAAAGATAACAAAGAAAAAGAACAAATTATTGCTGATATTCAAGATATGATTGATGCTTGTTCCCAAAAAGAAAAATCAGAAGAAATCTATATTAAGTTTAATGATCTTGATGCAATTGCTAAAAATGTCAGAGGATTTAAAGATAGTCTTTATCAAAAAGTCATACAATTGGGTGGTATCTCTAAATTAGCCGCATTAACAGGTATTCCGCAACCTTCCTTGTCACGATTTTTTAATTCAAATTCTATCCCAAGAAGGGCAACACTTTTAAAAATTGCTAAAGTATTAGGCTCAGCTAATGTAAAAATAGATATTTTATGGAGTAAATAATTGCCAAAGGGCACCCTACTCTTTAATCGTTTTTTTTACTATTAATTGCACCCCAAATAAACCAATCGCCACAATCAATGCAATCAATGCGTAAATGAAAAAAGCATATCGATAAATAGACAACTGCGCCAATGCATTCGTCATATTTTCTGGGATACTGGATAATTTAGCCAAAGCCCCCGCAAATTCTCCGCCAAATCCCAGTGCGACAAACCAAATGCCCATCATCATTCCTGTTAAATGAGCTGGAGAAAGTAAGGTGACGGCAGATAGTCCAATGGGCGATAATAACATCTCACCTACTGTTAAAAAAAAGTAAGAAAGTACTATCCATAATGGAGAAATTAATTGTGCGCTATCTATAAAATAAGTGCTTAAACCTAATGTCGCAAAAGCAAGAGCCACGAAAAAAATTGCGAGCACAAATTTAAATAATGCCGAAGGATTTTGATTGTTCGCATTTAATGTTTGCCAGGTTGATGCAAAAAATGGACCTAATATAATCACAAAAATAGATTCAAAAGTATAAAATACCGTGGTCGGAATAGTCATGCCAAATATATTTTTATTAATTAAACGATCAATAAATAAATTAGTGGAAAAAAACATCTGCAAAAACATCATCCAAAAAACAATAGCCGATACAATTAAAATAATTAAAGTGATTAAACGATTGCGATCTTTTTGATTGGGTTGACTCATGCTTAAATAAAAAAGATAAATCAGTAAAAAAATACCAACAGCAGGTAATAACCACTTTCCAGCAAAAGCACTTCGCAAAAATAAACTTAATACAGGAATTGCGGCTATACAATATAAAATTAACGCGAATGGTTTTAAAAATATATTTTTATGATTAATCAAATCATCTTTATAATGAATAGCCCCTTTTAAAATACCTAATATAAAAATACTTAACCCAATTAAAAGCCCAACGCTTGATAAAGCAAATCCAGCATGCCAGCCAAAATGATTTTTAATAAAACCAGAACTTAATCCAGCTAATAAAACGCCGATATTAATTCCCATATAAAATATCGTAAATCCTGCATCACGTCCCATATCAGCAGGAGGGTAAAGTAAACCTAATAAACTTGAAATATTTGGCTTAAATAAGCCATTTCCTACGATAATAATAGCTAATGCATAATAAAATTGATTTGTATTTGATAAAGCAAGATAAGCATAACCAATACTTAAAAATAATCCTCCCCAAATAATAGATTTTTTAAAGCCTAATAACCTATCAGCCAGCAAGCCGCCAATCATTGGCGCAATATAGGCAAGCGCACTAAATACACCTAAAATAGTATAGCTTTGATCATCTGAAAAATGAAAATCTTGGGTCATGTATAAAACTAACAGCCCCTGAACAACATAAAAACCAAAACGTTCCCACATTTCTGTTAAAAATAAAAAGGGCAATGCTCTGGGATGTCTTCGAAAAATGGCTCGCATGTTTTCTCCTAATTTATGATATTTATAATAAACCACATTCGCTTAATAAAGCATCTATTTTGGGTTCGCGTCCACGAAAAGAAATAAATAGTTTCATCGGATCATAGACTCCGCCTTGTTCTAAAATAGCAGTTAAAAAACGGCGTCCTGTGGTTTCATTAAAAATACCTTTTTCTTTAAATAATGAAAAAGCATCACTGGATAACACTTCTGCCCATTTATAACTATAATACCCGGATGCATACCCTCCTGCAAAAATATGCGAAAAACTATGTTGAAAACGATTAAAAGAAGGTATTTTAATCACAGCAACTTGCGAACGTACCGCATCTAAAGTACTTTGAACTTGTGTTGTTTTGTTAGGATTATATTCATAATGTAATTTAAAATCAAAAAGAGCAAACTCTAATTGCCGCATCATTTGTAAACCTGAGTGAAAATTCTTAGCAAGTATTAATTTTTGATAAAGTGAATCAGGTAATTGTGCACCTGTTTTTTCTTCAGAAGAAATAAGATCAAGCGCTTTTTTCTCAAAACACCAATGCTCCATAAATTGGCTCGGGAATTCAACCGCATCCCAAGGCACGCCATTTATGCCAGACACAGGACTGTAATCTACTTTAGTTAATAAATGTTGTAGACAATGGCCAAATTCATGGAAAAGCGTTTGAACATCTTCGTGGGTTAAAAGCGCCGGTTTATCTGATAAAGGCCGGGTAAAATTACAAGTGAGAAATGCAATGGGTTTTTGTAGTTGATTATTTAATAAAATTCTGCGAACGCGGCATTCATCCATCCAAGCGCCTTCTCTTTTATGCGCTCTTGCATAAAGGTCAGTATAAAAAGCACCGCGAAATTGACGATCTTGATCGTAGATTTCAAAAAATTGTACATGCGGATGCCAGATATCAACGCCTGTTTTTTCAATAATAGTTAACCCAAATAATTTATGCATGACAGTAAACATGCCATTTAACACATGATTAATTGGAAAATAAGCCCGCAACTCTTCTGCTGAAAAATCAAAACGTGCTTTGCGTAGTTTTTCTGAATAATAAGCAAGATCCCAAGCTTCAAGCGATGCAACCCCATCATTTTTTGCGAATTGATTAAGTTCATCTATTTCTTTTTGAGCAGTTTTTTTAGTTTTATCGACTAGATCTTGTAAAAAATTTAAAACTTGTTCAGGTTTATTTGCCATTTTGGTGGCAAGAGAATATTCAGAAAAATTATGGAAGCCCGCTAATTCAGCAACCTGATGTCTTATTTTTAAAATATCTTCCATAATAACTGAATTATCAAAACGTCCTGCATGAGGCCCTTGATCAGATGCGCGCGTGACATATGCTGCATACATTTGCTGTCTTAAATCACGATTTTCTAAATATTTCATGACAGTAGAATAAGAAGAATGATCTAACGTAAAAACCCAGCCTGGCAATTCAGCGCTTTTGGCATTTTGAGCCGCGATTTCCAGGGCTGAATCAGGTAATCCTTTTAGATCAGCAGCATCAGTAAGATGCAAAGTAAAAGCTTGCGTTGCATCCATTAGGTTTTCAGCAAATTGGGTATAAAGTTTTGACAGCGCTTTTTGTAATTCTCCAAAACGTTCTTTTTTGTCAGGAGATAAATGTACGCCTGCTAATCTAAAATCGCGTAATAAATTATCAATCACTTTGCGTTGCGCATCATTTAATTGCGCATAGTCTGGACTTTCTGCGATTGTGCAAATCATCTGGTAAAATTCAGTATTTTGCATAAAATTGGTGTGATATTCGGTTAAAATCGGCAAACATGCATTATAAGCAGCGCGTAATTCATCTGATTCTACGACAGCATGTAAATGCGCAATAGGAGCCCACATTTTGCTTAATTTATCTTCTTGCTCTTCTAGTGGTGCAATAAAACTATCCCAAGTAACGTGAGATTGTTTATTTAATAGATTATTCAAGTAATCACGATTTTCAGCCACTAAGGCTTTAAGAGTGGGTTCAATCTCTTCAGGGATTATATTCGTAAAAGTAGGTAGCGCGCCTTGATTAAGTAATGGATTTTGCATTACAGTGCCTTCTTAATGGTAAAAAGATATTTTAGTTGAGTTTTAGAGAATCCTAAAGTAACTCTTAAATTTATAGTACTAAAAAATGATTAAATAAATGTATTTCGTGCCAGCGACTATTTAGGCTCTTAAAGATTAAAGAATACTTTTTGAAATTTTTTCAAAAGTGAATTATGATAGATAGCATAATTTGCTATCATAATGAAGTTTAAGAATAATGAAGAAAGCACATAAAAAAACATTTGAAGCTATTTTTTCTTTGCCAGTTCCATCATCTATGGCCTGACGAAGAATAGAGTCACTTTTTAAAGCATTAGGTGCAAAAATAATTGAAGGAGCAGGCTCTAGGGTTCGATTTGAACTTCATGGAGTCATTGGTACTTTTCACAGACTTCATCCTCAAAAAGAAGCAAAACCTTATCAGATTCGCGATGCAAAACATTTTCTTGAAAAAGCAGGAGTACAATTATGAATACAATGAGTTATAAACGGTATGCTGCCCAAATCGAGTATAGCAACGAAGATGATTGCTTTGTTGGCCATATTGCAGGTATTAATGATGTCATTGGGTTTCATGGTGATTCAGTTCATAGGTTGCATAAAGCTTTCGAAGAAGCAGTGGATGACTATCTTGAAACTTGCAAAAAAATAGGTAAGTTGCCACAAAAGCCCTATTCAGGTCATATTATGCTGCGTGTTCCACCTGAAATACATGCTCGAGTGGCTATGAGAGCTAAAGCAAATGGAAAGAGTTTAAATTCTTGGATGATGGAATTGCTTTCTAGAGAAGCATGATTCAGTATTCAGGTATTTTAATTATCTTAAAATGCTATAATTGCTCCCATTAAAATGATGAGCTATCGATGAAAAAATTCACTTTTGATGTTAAAACCTTACAGGGTATGATTGGCGCATTACAAGCTTTCTGGGTAGAGCATGGGTGTGTGATTATGCAACCTTATGATATGGAAGTAGGGGCTGGTACTTTTCATCCTGCTTCTTTTTTGCGGTCGATTGGACCTGAGCCTTGGTCTGCTGCGTATGTCCAACCTTGCAGACGGCCAACCGATGGGCGATATGGAGAGAATCCGAATCGATTACAGCAGTATTATCAATTTCAAGTTATTTTGAAGCCCGCTCCTTTAGAAATTCAAGCGCTTTATCTACAATCGCTGCAAGTATTGGGTGTGGCGCCTTTAGTCGATGATATTCGTTTTGTCGAAGATAATTGGGAATCTCCTACTTTAGGCGCTTGGGGGCTTGGTTGGGAAGTCTGGCTAAATGGTATGGAGATTTCGCAATTTACTTATTTTCAGCAAATGGGTGGCTTGCCTTGCTTGCCTGTGACAGGTGAAATTACTTATGGTTTAGAGCGATTAGCGATGCCTTTGCAGGGGGTTGATAATATTTACGATTTAATCTGGAGTAAAACAGCAAAAGGCTCGGTGACCTATGGCGATATTTTTCATCAAAATGAAATAGAAATGTCAAAATATAATTTTGAACAAGCAGATATTTTAGTGCTCTTTCAGCAATTTGATATTTATGAAAAAGAAAGCTTACGTTTAATTGAATTGGGTTTGCCGTTGCCTGCTTATGAAAAAGCAATGGCTGCTTCTCATACGTTTAATTTATTAGATGCAAGACGAGCACTTTCTGTGACAGAACGACAAAAAACAATTTTAAAAATACGCCGATTATCCAAAGCCATTGCAGAAAGTTATTTCAAAGCACGTGAGGCTTTAGGATTTCCATTATTACAAGGTAAACAGCATGCGTGATTTGCTCATTGAAATTCATACAGAAGAAATGCCAGCAAAAGAATTAATGCGTTTAACTAACGCTTTAGCAGAGGAAGTGGCAAAACGCTTGCAAGAAACAAATTTTTCATTTGATAAAGTTAAACAGTTTGCAACGCCCAGAAGATTAGCCATTATTATGACTGAGCTTACGAGTCAACAACCTGATTCTGTCATTGAGCGTAAAGGTCCTGCTTTAAAAGCCGCTTTCACTAGTGAGGGCGTGCCAACCAAAGCCTGTGAAGGATTTGCGCGTTCCATAGGCGTGCAACCGACTGAATTAATCACTATTCAAAATGATCAAGGTGAGTGGGTTGGTATCCAGCAAAAAGTTTCTGGTAAAACTCTGCAAACTATTTTGCCGATGATTATCTCAGATGCAATTGCTGCATTGCCTATTAAAAAACCGATGCGTTGGGGTGATAACACTATTGAATTTATTCGTCCGGTGCATTCAGTGATTTTATTATATGGACCACAAATTATCCCAGCAATTATTTTAGGATTAACAACGGGCAATAAAACGCGCGGCCATCGTTTTTATACAAAAAATTGGTTAACTATTTCTTTACCTAGTCGTTATGTGGCTTTACTTAAAAAAAATTACGTTATTGTTGATTTTAATGAGCGAAAAAAAATAATTCGCGAACAATTAGTTAACTTGACACAAAAAGAATTAGGCAATGAATATGCAGTGCAAATGGATGAAGATTTATTAAATGAAGTCACAGGCTTGATAGAATGGCCAGTGAGTTTAATGGGTCGTTTTGATAAAGTATTTTTAGACGTGCCGCAAGAAGCATTAATTTCAGCAATGAAAAATCATCAACGCTATTTTCCGATTGTGAATACCCGCGGGGTATTGCAACCTTATTTTATTATAGTCAGTAATATTGACAGCCAAGATAATAAACAAATTATTCAGGGAAATGAACGCGTATTGCGCGCCCGTTTGTCCGATGCGCAATTCTTTTTTAATAAAGATCGTACGACAATACAAAAAGAAGGAATTGATCAGTATCTACAGCATTTAAAAAAAGTTACTTTTCAGCAGCAATTAGGGTCATTATTTGATAAAGCCAAACGTCTACAACAATTAACGGGTGAAATAGCAGCTATTTTGCAGCAAGATGACAAGTTAGCAAGTGAGGCAGGATTATTTGCTAAAATGGATTTGATCACTGAATTAGTTGGCGAATTTCCTGAATTACAAGGTATTGCCGGTTTTTATTATTTGCAAATGTTAGGTATTTCCTCGCACATTGGGCAAGCCGTTCGTGATCAATACCGCCCTGCTTTTGCTAAAGATGAATTACCACAAACTGAATTAGGTTGTCTGTTAAGTGTTGCTGATCGATTAGATACTTTGGTCGGTGCTTTTGGTATGGGGCAGTTGCCAACGGGTGATAAAGATCCATTAGGGCTTCGTCGACAAGCAATGGGAATTTTACGTATTTTAATAGAAAAAAAAATTGATATAGATTTAAAAAATATATTAGAATTTGCTTCAAAAAATTATACTATTTCTTTTCCTAATCAAAATCTCATTGAAGATATTTTAAATTTTATGCTTGAGCGATTAAGACCATGGTATCAAGAGAGGGGTGTTACTGCCGATGTATTTGCAGCAGTTGCCGCATTAAAAATTTTTCGCCCATTTGATTTTCATCAACGCATTCAAGCAGTGCAAGCTTTTAAACAGTTTCCAGAAGCAAGTGCTTTAAGTATTGCCAATAAACGTGTTAGCAATATTTTAGATAAATATTCTGAAAAAATTACAGCTAAGGATCTCAATCACAATTTATTTGAAGAAGAAGTTGAAAGAGAACTGGCAGAGAAAGCTGAAGAAAAATATGTTAAAATAAAGCAATTATTAATTTTACAACACTATACAGAGATGTTGGCGGAGCTTGCCACTTTAAGAGAGCCGTTAGATCGATTTTTTGATAAAGTCATGGTGATGACAGAAGATAAAGCCAAACGTGAAAATCGTTTGTTATTACTAAAAAAATTACGTGAACTTTTTTTACAGGTTGCAGATATTGCATTACTTCAATGAATAATAAATTTATTATATTAGATCGCGATGGCGTGATTAATCATGCGACGGGTCTTTATGTTAAAACGCCTGAAGAATTAGTATTAATTCCAGGAAGTTTGGCAGCTATTGTTAAACTAAATCAAGCGGGATTTAAAGTGCTGGTAGCCACTAATCAATCAGGTATTGGCCGTGGTTTGTATAATTTAACAATGTTAGGGCGTATTCATGCACGTTTATCGCATGAGCTATCAAAATTGGGTGGTTATATTCATGACTTTTTTTGTTGTCCGCATCATCCTGATGAGGATTGTATTTGTCGAAAGCCAAAACCAGGCATGCTATCGCAAATTAAAGAAAAATATGCAGTTGATTTAGCAAATACTTTTTTTGTTGGAGACTCTGATGTGGATATGCAAGTAGCAGCGAGTGCTGGTTGCAAACCCGTATTAGTACTAACAGGAAGAGGGCTTGCGACACAAATTTTATATCCAACTGTGCCGGCTTTTGTTAATTTAGCGGCTGCTGTTGATAATATTTTGGAGCAATATGTTGCATAAAATAAATTTATTTTTACGTTCTTTATTGTTTTCTATTTTGATGATGATTGCGACGATTTTTTATAGTTTATTTTGTTTAAGTGTTTATTGTTTTATTTCTCGCGCGAGCAGTCATTATTTAATTATGCGATGGACCCGTGGGATTATTTGGTTATTAAAAGTGACTTGCAATGTGAATTATCATGTTGAAGGATTTGAAAATATACCAAAAGATCGTAATACCATTATTTTCAGTAAGCATCAATCGACCTGGGAAACTTTTTTCTTACCGAGTCTTTTTCATGAAACAGCGATTATTTTAAAACGCGAATTATTATGGGTGCCTTTTTTTGGGTGGGGATTAGCGACCACTGATCCTATTGCGATTAATCGTAATAAAGGCGATAGCGCAATGGAGCAGATTATTAAAAAAGGCGGCAAGTATTTAGAAGCAGGCCGTTCTATTTTAATTTTTCCTGAAGGCACGCGGATTACGCCTGGTAAAGTAGGGAAATATCGAGTCGGTGGTGCCCGCTTGGCGGTAGCAACAGGTTATCCGATTATTCCCATTGCGCATGATGCAGGACTCTATTGGCCAAAGCGAGGTTTTATTAAAAATCCCGGTACAGTTCAAGTCAGGATTGGTCCTTTGATTGAAACGCAAAACCGCACACCTGAAGAAGTGCTTCAGGCCGCTAAAGGTTGGATTGAAGACGCGGTTAAGAAAATTTCGTCTAAGAAAGGGAGTTAATTTTTTTGATAAGGGACAAGAATATTTTTTAGCATCGGAAAATGTTTTTTGTTTAATGTAATGAGTTTTGCATCAAGGTTATGAGCAGAGGCAGCAATGAGGGCATCTGCCAAGCCTACACCAAATTGCTTGCTGTCATCTCGTTTAAATAATCCGCCTATTTTAGCAATATTAAAATTAATATCTATCACTTGAAATGCCTGGAGTGTGTTCTTATCATGATAGTTCTCAAAAATGATGTATAAATAAAATGTCAATTTATCAATTTATCAATTTATCAATTTATCAATTTATTATTTAATTTGCTTATTTTCCAATACTTGAAACAAATTATCATACAAATTATGTGGGCTCCAAACATACCAGCCATCGGCATTGGCTTTTTCTGCAGCTTGAATTTGTGCGTAAATATAAGCCAATTTTTTCGAATGTGACAGCGGATAGCGATAATTTGACAGCTCAATATAAGGATATAGTTTAAAAGGTAAGGGTTTATTATTAAATTGTTTGTGGATCGCCATCAGTGAGCCATAAACCGTATCATAAGGCGTCACGGCATGTACTTTATAAGGCTCATAATGCGATGGATAAACCATTGGGCAAATAACATCCACAGCAGAAGAAAATAACTTAATATCTTGCCCAATGTATTTAGAAGGCCCAAAGCTTGAAATACCAAACACATCAATTTGTAAGGGTACATTCGTGCGCACTTTAAACCATTTAATAATTCTTAAAATATCTTCAGCATTTTTATTAGACGGTGGCTGTTTAGAACTATATCTAATATAGTCTAATTGTATTTGTTGTGCGCCATAGCCTTCTGCTGTTTTAATGAGATGTAGTTTCTTTTCCAAATAAGCTTGAGAATTAATTTGCTGAGGCGTTCCGCCGCCTGGAAAGATGGTAATTCTGGCTACATAGTGAATATTATTTGCAGCTAATAAGCCAATATTTTTCTGATACAGTTTAGAAGGTTTATCTAAATCGACCACAAAAGTATGAATGCCAACTTTTTTTGCGCGACTAATGAGGTAATTCAGATAAGTCGCATTCTCAAGTGTTGGCTGGGTAATGTAGATTCCCTTGATCAAACCTGCATTTGCAATATTTGATAAAGAGAAAAACAAAATTAGCAAAGCAGAAACAAGGACCGCCAATCTAAACTGTAATTTGATCATAATTGGCCACCTCGATAGAAGTTGGGTATTTATAGTTTACCAAAAAAAGTGAGGTTTTAGTTGTGGTATAATGGCCGCTTAATTTCTTTTTCCAAAAAATTTGGTTCCTATTCGAACAATTGTAGCGCCCTCTGCGATGGCTGCTTGTAAATCTTCTGACATTCCCATTGATAAAGTATCTATTTCTGACCACTTTTTACGAAGAGTTTTATATAAAGTATACAATTTTTTAAATTCTGTTCTTTGTTCAGTAAAATCGGTTGTCTGGCTAAGAATTGTCATTAATCCGCGTAATTTTAATCTGGGGAGCAAAGCGCAATAATTAGCAAGATGAGCTATTTCTGTAATAGATAAGCCAGATTTAGCAGGATCGCAACTGACATTGACTTGTAGGCAAATATTAAGCGGCGGTAACTCTAATGGTCTTTGATCATTTAAGCGTTTTGCGATCAGCGGATCGGCAATGGTATGAACCCAGCTGAATAATTCCGCAATTTTTTTAGTTTTATTGCGTTGAATGGAGCCGATAAAATGCCATTCTAGATTTTGGTTTGAGAAATGACTGATTTTTGGAATGGCTTCTTGTAGGTAATTTTCTGCAAAAAGAAATTGGCCGGCATCGATCGCTTCTTGTATTTTTTCTATAGGTTGATGTTTGCTGACAGCTAATAGACAAACAGAATGAGCGGGGCGATGATAGATTTTTTCATAAGAGTGAATTTTTTTTTGGAGGATATCTAAATTTTTATGAATAGTGAAGATTGACACATTAGCTCCCTTTCTAATGCTGTATAATAATTATTGTAATCACTCACGGCCTTGTTATGCAGCATACTTTATAGTTTTAACGCTTTTATGCTTCTTCATCGCCTGCCAAAGATCCCAATCTCTTTGGAGGTTCAGCCAGAATTCAGGCTCCATTTTTAAGGCATCTGCTAATGTCAAGGCTGATTCTGCGCTGATACCACGATGTTGATTTATAATTTCATTCAAGCGCGCATAAGTCCACCCAAGGTGCTGAGCAAATTCTTTTTGTGTCATCTCTTTTGGCTCTAAAAATTCTTTTAACAGCATTTGGCCAGGATGAGTCGGCGGTCTTTTTTTGGGTAACATAATTATCTCCTAATGATAGTCTACAATATCAACGTCAAGTGCATCACCATTTTCCCATTTAAAAATAATCCGCCATTGCTTGTTGATTCGTATACTCCAATAGCCCTTTAATTTACCTTTTAATTTTTCTAAATGATTCCCCGGTGGCACTCGTAAGGTTTCAATTTTTGTTGATGCATTTATTTGGTCGAATAATCTTTGTGCCTTATCATGCAAGTTAATAGGCAGTAATTTTTTTGTGGCATGATTTTCAATGCCATCAAATATATTTTCTGCGTCTTTACTTTTAAATGTTTTAATCATGCTATATTATATATCGATATTTGATAATATTCTATAGTTAATTCTGAATATTTTTACCCTGTAAACTAGTCTCAGACAACATTAGTTCCCAAGTTCGTGCAGCAATTAAATTTAACCAAGTTTTCATGGGCAGGGAACTTTGTTCTGCAAGACTTGATAATTGCGCAATGGCATCATGGTTGGGATCTTGCATGCGTTTTAGAGTTGCATTTGTAATGGCATCTTTGGGGACGGGAGATGCTAATAATGTTTTTAAATAATTATCTAATTGCTTTAAGCCCATGAAAATTTGATATAAACCATTTACCTGACTATTGTTTGCGTTCATTAATAAGAAACTTAAGCTTTGTAAAGAAGGGCTGCTATTCATAATAGGCGTAAAAGCCGTATTTTGTTTAATAGTATCTAATACTTGAATGAGCGGCGAATGATTACTGGTTAACCGTGCAATCATCGCTTCAAGTGCCGTTAAATTTTGTGGGTCATTTAACTGAAGATTAGCTAATAAACTTTCCCAAATATCGACATATTTTGCAATATATTGGGCACGTAATTGTGCGGCCAATGCTTGCGTTGCGGTCGAGTTCAAAATAGTAGGTCTTTTTCCCAATACCCAATTACCATGAGTGACTTGAAGTGCCACGGTTTCTATTTCAGTCGTCGTGATGTCTTCAAATTTTTTGGCGGTATACATCGCAGGGATTCGTGTTGCAATAGCAACACTTTTAAAAATCAATGGATTATCAAAGTGTGTCCCTAAACTAATTTCGCTATCTATATTATTATTTTTGATATTTTTTAATAAAATAAACCCAAGTGTTGAATCGCTAAGACTGGTTAACTGCTTGCGAAGGGTGTCAATCAACGCTTGATTTAATGTAAAAGATAAATTAAAAAAACTAGCTGCTTGAATATGCGGTACTAATTCGGCTGTTTTAATAGTAGTATTTTTCAAAAATGATTGTAAAACATTTGCAATATAATCAGCATTAAAATGCGTTTTATCAGCCAACATTAGATAAGCCTTAAAAACAGCATAAACTTGTTCTGGATTTTTATTAGCAGCATTTTCTAAATAAGTCTCAAAAGTATTTTTTATCTCCGGCAGCACGATAGTTTGTAGCGCTTGTTGATAAGCCTGTTCTGCGGCGAGTGCAGATTTTTTTGAATAAAATGCTAATAAAAAGTTATTTTGTGTTTGCGTTGCACTTTCTGCTAATGCATTTAATAAAGGTAACACGTTTATCAAGCGCGCAACATGCCCTGATGTATGCTGCATACTTAATTGATATTGTAAAAGATTATATTGAATCAAATGCGTTTGCTTAATACTATGATTAAAATCACGTCCTAATAAAATAGAAATAATCACGACCAGGCTTAATGCAGAAGTATACACTAAACGATTTTGCCAAAGACGAGCCGTATTTTTTAATGAAAAAACAGGCATCGCTGGCAAATGATGTGATAACCATTGACGAATAAAATAAGCATGTGTTTGCGTAGGTATAGGCGAAGATAGCATGGTCAATGCAGTTGTTTCATAAGGTGTTAAATAATCTGCTTGATTATTGATGGGTAATTGCGTACCGCTGGTTAAATAAACACTTTGTAAACAAATTTGCGGTAATAACATTTTCATCAATTGCGATAGTGATTCTTTTAATCGTTCCACATGTAACGGAAAGTCTTTGATGAGAGGTCTTACCTCTTCGTTGCGTTCGTGATGCAATCGAGTAATTAATTGTTTATTTAATCGTTTAACCAAAGCATTAAAACGTAAATGAAATATATCAAGCGTTGTTTGATGAATACTTGGCGGCGGAATAGTAAATCCCCATGCTTGCGCCATCTCATCTATACTAGATTCACTAAAAAATTCAGTAAATCCTGGTAACAAATCACATTTAGTAATGATCAAATGAATATTTAAATTTTTCCCAAAATAATTAAAAAGTTCAGATGATCTTTTTTTTAAATCAGCAATCATTTTTTGTTTAACGTCAGAAGTGCTATTCATAACTTGCGGTAAATTAAACGCAATAACCACCCCTTTTAATTGGATGCGCGTACGAGAAGTTTTAATTAAGTTTAATAAAGTATCCCAAAGATGGGTGTTTATTTTTGCTTTATCTGACAGAGTAAAATAATGACCAGGCGTATCAACAAAAACGGCTTCTCGGGTTGCCCACCAATTACAATGATCAGAGGGCGGTATTTTGGCGGGTGTGTCTTTGAATTGTTTTTCTAAAATAAAATTAACGGTAGATTGTGCAAGTAAAGTCGTTTTACCTGCATTTTGTGGCCCTATTAATAAATACCAAGGTAATTTAGCTAAATGAATACGTTTGCCTTGATTAGTAATAGAAGTCTTTTTTAAAAAATCAATCGCTCCCTTGAATCGTCCGCGTAAACGCGTTATTTTCTTTACAATATCAGGATGAAGCGGCTGCGATTTTTTGTCAGTTGCAGGATTGCTTGATAATAAAAATTTCAAAACCCAAAATAAAAATAAAATCAAAATAACATATAAGCGCTTAACAGGGCTTGCTAAAATCATTTGGTTTGAAATTGCAATTAAAGGTCCAATATACCAAACTAAAATTGCTTGTGTAAAAAAAGAAATAAAGGGAACTGCGTATTTATTATAAAGATTAAGAGTTGTGAATTTCATAAGAGGTTCGGTTCCCAATATGCATTAATTCTTGATACGCATTATTTGAAATGGCATCGACCATGCAGCTTAATCCAATAAATAGTAGCATAATAAAACTAAAGGTGATTAAAAAAATTAATCCGTAAGAACTTAAACGAGAAGGAATAGGTTTAACAGCAGAGGGTTTAATTGGAAAAGGAGAAAGCACTTTACTAAAATCACCGTGATGCGCACGAATATGTTTATAAAGAATTTGTGTGACTTTTTCTAATTGAGTATGGTTAAACTCATTAGCACCACAATTTCCTTTATAGCCTAAACTTAAACAAATATACATTAATTCTAGTACATCAATATAAATCGCCGTGTCTTTGATAATGCGATCTAGAATTAAAAAAAAGCGCTCTTCATGGCCGGTATCTTGATTAAAAATAGTTAGCATGCTGTAGGGTTGCCATTGTCCTTCACGACCCCAAGGCGTGCTTGTAATAATATCATCAATGGTTGCACAAAGTGCATAACGGCTCACTAAAATATATTCTGCACTATAACCTTGTGATTTAACCGCTTCTTGAAAAATATTAATTTCAGTCACTAATTCTTTATGTAATTGATGAAGATGATGCTGAGTTTTTTGTTGTTTGAGTTGGCCAATAATAGAAAATAAATAAGCGGCCGCATCAACCAGTGGATTTAAGCCTGCTTTAGGGTTATGGGTAATAAATTGGCTGTGTAAGAGTTGTTGATTTTTGGTATTTTCAAGGGATTGGTTATTATTGAATAAAATTTCTTTTGGTTCAACCATTAACTCTGGCGATAATAAAGTACTATTTAATCGTTGTTCCTGTTGTATAGTTGGTTCATTATTCGTCGTGATCATGATGGTATCCCTAGTCACTCTTAGGGATTATACACAATCTTAAAAAAAAATCCTACCCGTCATGCCAGCAGCGAAGGCTGGCATTCAGGAAGGTATGACAGTGTTTACTATTCTAACATTCCATAAATTTTGAGTTTTTTACGCAAGGTGCCACGGCTGATGCCCAAAAGAATAGCAGCGCGTGATTGATTGCCTTTTGTATATTCCATAACAGCTTCTAATAAAGGAACTTCTACTTCAGCCAATACCATTTCATATAAATTGGTTGGCGGTTGTCCCTTCAGCTGTAAAAAGTAACTTTCTAATGCTTGACGAACACTGTCGTGCAATGGTTGATTTTTGTGTGCGACGAGAAAAGGCGATTGCGTTTTTTGCGCCGCAGAATCAGTTGTATCTATTACTGTATTACTGTTTGACATTGTTGATCTCTCAATAAAAGTAGTTCAAAAATAAATAAAAGGGTCTTTAATGCTCCAGAAGAGTATTATAACCTATTGTTCGTACTTCGATCAAATGTTGTTTACTTATTGTTTAAATCAAATTTTTTCTGCTCGATTAAGCAGGTCCATTTATCTTTATAATCAAATACTTGCATACAAAACCAGGCGCTGTCACATTCGATCAAGTTTTGAGCTTGATCGGCTAATATACCAGATAAAACTAAATAAGCGCCAGCACTACTTAACTTAGCAAAAGCATTACAAATTCAACCATTGTTCAAGATAATGAATATTCACAATGCCTTTTTGAAAAGTATTGCCACGTAGAATATCTTGATGAAGGGGTAAATTGGTTTTAATGCCTTCAATAATCATTTCTTCTAAAGCATTACGCATACGTGCTAAAGCGATTTCGCGATTTTCCCCATAAGCAATGACTTTTGCGATTAACGAATCATAATAAGGCGGTACTTTATAACTAGAATAAATATGCGAATCCAGTCGAATACCCGGGCCGCCTGGTGCATGAAAATGGCTAATTGTCCCAGGACAAGGGACAAAAGAACGAGGATCTTCGGCATTGATTCGACATTCAATCGCATGTCCTTTAATTTTGACATCCGCTTGGGTGTAAGATAATTTTAAGCCTGCTGCAACCCGTAGTTGTTCTTTGACAATGTCAATGCCAGTAATCATTTCAGTGACAGGATGTTCTACTTGTACGCGCGTATTCATTTCGATGAAAAAGAATTCACCATTTTCATACAGAAACTCAAAAGTACCTGCACCACGATAATTCATATCGCGACAAGCTTTGGCGCAACGTTCGCCAATTTCTTCTCGTTGTTTAGGTGTTAGACCTGGCGCTGGCGCTTCTTCAATAATTTTTTGATGGCGTCGTTGAATGGAGCAATCTCTTTCCCCTAAATGAATAGCCTCTCCTTGGCCGTCTCCTAAGACTTGAATCTCAATATGTCTTGGAGTTTGTAAATATTTTTCCATGTACACTTGATCATTATTGAATGCAGCTTTTGCTTCAGCACGCGTCATGGCAATAGCATTTAATAAATGAGATTCAGTATGTACGACGCGCATTCCGCGACCGCCCCCTCCGCCTGAGGCTTTAATAATAATGGGGTAGCCAATTTCACGCGCCATTTGGATCGTATGTTCAGGATTCTCTGTGTTGATCGGCTCGCTTGAGCCAGGCACACAAGGGATGCCTAATTTTTTCATGGCAGAAATAGCAGCAATTTTATCTCCCATTTGTCGAATACTTTCAGGACGCGGCCCGATAAAAATAAAACCGCTTTTTTCAACTTGTTCAGCAAATCCGGCATTTTCTGCTAAGAAACCATAGCCAGGATGAATGGCTACCGCATCAGTGATTTCAGCTGCGCTAATAATAGCAGGAATACTTAAATAACTTTCACTGGCAGGTGCAGGTCCAATACAAACTGACTCGTCTGCTAAACGAACATGCATCAAATCTTGATCAGCAGTCGAATGGACAGCCACTGTTTTAATACCGAGTTCTTTACATGCGCGCAGAATACGCAGCGCAATTTCGCCGCGATTGGCGATAACCACTTTATTTAACATATGCGAATTAAACCCCTATTCTTCAATTGTAAATAATGGTTGATTAAATTCAACCGGGGTGCCATTTTCAACAAGGATTGCGGTGATTTTTCCGGATTTATCCGCTTCAATTTGATTGAACATTTTCATCGCTTCGATTAAGCATAATGTATCCCCCGTTTTAACCATTTGCCCCAATTCAATAAATCGTTTGGCGCCTGGTGAAGGTGATAAGTAAACAGTGCCCACCATCGGTGCTTTAATTACATTATTAGTATCAACTATGGGTGCTGCTCCCACAGAAGTCGGTGGAATACTGTTTGCAATAGGTTGCGGCATCGTGACTTGCATGGGTTGGGGCGCATAAAGTGGTGAGGAGATACGGCTTTCGCGGCTAATTCTAACCGACTCTTCCCCTTCGCGAATTTCAATTTCAGCGATCCCGGTTTCATTGATAAGTTCAATTAATTTGCGAATTTTTCGCATGTCCATAGCCATAATGGTTCACTCCTATTTTTCTGAATGGTCTGTTGGATGAAATTGATTGGTATAGCGCAAAGATAATAAGTGCTTTTTGCTATGACAATCGGTTTTTAAATAATGTTGTGCAAAACGCAGTGCTAATAAATAACCTTCGCTACCAAGGCCTATGATGCTGCCTATTGCAATATCAGCAAAATAAGATAGTTTGCGAAAAGACTCTCGATTAGCTGTATTTGATAAATGTACTTCTATAAAAGGTTGATTCACCCCTGTTAGTGCGTCACGCAATGCAATACTAGTATGAGTAAAAGCAGCTGGATTAAAAATAATGAAATCAATACCGTTTTCTTTTGAATGATGAATATGTTCAATTAATTCGCTTTCTGAGTTGCTTTGAAAAAAGCTTACTGCCAGCGTTAATTCTTCAGCAAGCAGGGTCATTTTGTTTTGTATGACTTCTAAGCTGTCTGTTCCATACTGTTCTACCTCACGTGTCCCTAATAAGTTAAGGTTGGGTCCATTTAAAACAAGAATATGTGTCATATTTTTTCATCTTTATATCTAATAGATTAAGGACGGTTATTGTGCATGATGTTGAATGTTTTGTCCAGTTGAAAGAAGATATTGGCTTTTTCGCCGTAGATCGACGAAATTAGTTATAAATTATTTAGAAGAGTGGAGATATTTATGTCGTAAAAATTCAAGAATAGCCGGTACGATAGATAGTACAATAATCGCAACAATGACCAAAGAAAAGTGTTCTTTCACGATTGGAATATTACCAAATAAGAAACTACCATAGACTAACAGACCAATCCATAAGAACGCGCCCATTAAACTAAACAGAAAAAACTGACGATAAGTCATATAGCCAATTCCCGCCATAAAAGGCGCAACTGTGCGAATAATTGGTATAAATCGCGCAATAATAATTGTTTTACCGCCATATTTTTCATAAAAATGATGAGCTTTATCTAAATATTTTGGGTTGAGCAGCCAAGAATGTTTTGAATGAAAAACTTTAGGACCAAGCCATTTCCCAATAAAATAATTTAAACCATTGCCCATAATAGAAGCGGTGGTTAATAAAAGAAACAAAACATGTACGTTGAGCTCAGCCGTTGCATTAGCAGCTAAGGCACCTGCGGTAAATAATAAAGAATCACCTGGTAAAATGGCGGTAAAAATAATTCCGGTTTCAAAAAAGATGATGATAAACAATAAGAAATAAGTCCAGCTACCATAAGCCGAGACAAAAGCAAGCAAATGCTGATCCAGATGTAGGATAAAATTAAAAATATAATGCACTGTTTCCATAGTGTCTCATGTTATATAAACATCAAAACGATTACTGTTGCCGATTAAGCTGTAACTCGGAGTCTTAGTTGAGGCAATATAATCTGCGGTACGAGGTCTTTTTACCACAACGCGAGAGATGGCACAAGCTAAGGCTTGCTGCAGTAAGTCAGTTTGATCGATATCTTCGCCAATGATATCTTGCAAACAGCGCATTTCCTGTTGATTTAAAGCAGATTTTTTTTTGAGAGGGAACATTGGGTCTAGATAAATCATATCGGGTCGAGGAGTTTGGTTAAGCCATAGCAAAGCATCTTGTTGGTAAACTTGAATACGCTGTGTCGTCTGAGTAAAAGAAGCTGCGCGATTCAAACCATCCAAAAGTAAAGCATGAATAATGGGCGAGCGTTCTAAAATAATAATATCAAAGCCTAATGAGGCTAAAATAAAACTATCACGTCCAAACCCACCCGTTGCATCGACAATGCGAGGGGCAACTGCTTTTTTTTTCAACCCTAAAGCACGTGCAAGTGCTTCATTTTTTAAAGAAAGATGTTTTAAGCGGTAGCGCATTTTTTCAGATAAAAAATCAACATAGATAGGTTTTGCCTGAGAGTCTACTTTTTGCAGACCTAAATAATCAGGTGTGAGTAACAGTAAATAATCATAGGCATTTATCTCATCTTCTTTTAAAATAATGGGCAAATGCAATTGATGTGCCAGTGTGTAGGCACTCGTCTTTAAGGATAGAGTCGTTGGATAAATAGCAATATTCATCATAAGGGTTGGTGAGTATACACTAAAATAATAGGTTTTAAATAATGACTGTGCCGACAATCCCCGCAATGCGCCGCTTTCCTTCTACCCGATTACGCCGTACGCGTTATGCTGATTTTTCAAGACGATTAGTGGCTGAAACGCAATTGACAGTAGATGATTTGATTTATCCTATTTTTATCAAAGAAGGCGCGCAGCTTCGTGAGCCGATTCAATCGATGCCAGGGATTAATCGCGTGAGCCTTGATTATTTACTAGAAGAAGCTGCGCAATTGGTTGAATTAAAAGTGCCGGCGATTGCGCTTTTCCCCTTAATTGACGGGGCGAAAAAAACTTTGTTAGCAGAAGAATCCTATCATCCAGAAGGGTTAGTACAATCGGCGGTGCGGATGTTAAAACACTCTTTTCCTAAATTAGGGATTATTACCGATGTAGCGCTTGATCCTTATACGACACATGGTCAAGACGGCATTATTGACGAAAAAGGATATGTTTTAAATGATGAAACGATTGAAGTGTTAGTCAAGCAAGCTTTATCACATGCAGCAGCGGGGGCAGATATTGTGGCGCCGTCTGATATGATGGATGGGCGCATTGGCTGTATTCGAGTAGCACTTGAGCAAAATCAGGGGATACATACGCAAATTTTGGCTTATTCTGCTAAATATGCCTCTTCGTTTTATTCACCATTTCGAGAAGCGGTGGGATCTCTAAAAGCATTAAAGGGTGCGGATAAAGATCAATATCAAATGGATTTTCGCAATCGTGAAGAAGCCTTACATGAAGTAGCGCTTGATTTAGCAGAAGGGGCGGATATAGTGATGATCAAACCTGGCATGCCTTGTTTAGATATTGTGCGTGAAGTTAAAACAACTTTTCGAGTACCGACATTTGTTTATCAAGTCAGTGGTGAGTATGCCATGTTAAAAGCGGCGGCTGAAAAGAATTGGTTAGATGAAAAAGCGGTTGTGATGGAATCCTTGATCTCTATGAAGCGGGCGGGGGCGGATGCGATTTTGACTTATTTTGCGAAAGAAGTAGCGAAATGGCTGAGATAAGGAGATTGAATGTTTGAAGAAATTTTTTCGCCTTTATGGTCAACCGAATGGGGACGTCGGTGTTCGATTGGGTTATTAATTCTTGTTTCTTGTATTTTGATTATTATTTTAATTAATATCCCGCTGACTTGGTATGCGGATGCCCATTTAATAAAGCCTGCGACTTCATCTTCATTGCCGGCAGTTTTACCTATTAATAACTCCGCGCAGTTAGTTTCTTTGCCTAACACGCATTTATTTGGCAAAGCGCCGTCGAGCGATCTTCCTATTACGAGTCTTGATTTAAGGCTGCTAGGCATTATGCGTGCGATCCCTGCACGTTTTTCAAGTGCATTGATTTCAGTACAAGGAGCTGCTGCAAAATCTTATGAAGTAGGCGATCATCTTCCTGGGGGCTTGATACTTGCAAAGATCACTACTAACAATGTTATACTCAATAATGCAGGCGAATTCGAAAAGCTGCCTTTGATGCGTCAATTACCTAAATGGAAAAAAGCACCTGGGGAATAGCTGATGAAATCCATACGATATTTATTAATTATATTGTGTTTGATGTTAACGTCCTGTGCTTCTATTTATCAATCACACGAATTACATCAAGGGCAAGTCAATTTCAAACAAGGTAACTTTAAAGTTGCTTTTTACCAATTATTACCAGTTGCTTATCGTGGAAATGCGGTCGCGCAATATGCGGTAGGTTACATGTATTTTTATGGTTATGGTGTACGGATGGATCGTGCGTCAGGCAAGTATTGGATGACAAAATCAGCTAGACAAGATTATTTACCTGCGATCAATGCATTAGAATTAATTCGTCAAAGCGAGATGGCGACGCATCCTTTGCAAGCGCCGACCCCTAATATCTTAATGAAACCGATGAACACCACAAAAAATGGAAAAGCAGATATTAAAAAAACGGCTAATTATGAAAACTCTCTGCGAACAGCGGCTATAGCGGCGCCGCATGTTCATTTGAAATCAAATTTTTATACCTTACAACTCTATGGCAGTTATGACTTAAAAGAAGTAAAAGCTTTGCAAGCAAAGCTTAAAATAAAAGACGATTCTTTTTACAGTAAAACCGAATTTCATCATCGTGATTGGTATGTTTTGACGTATGGAAAATATGTGAATGTGCATCAAGCAAAGCTTGCGGAAAATGAGATGCCAAATACCGTCAAAAAAATGAATCCATGGGTGCGCAAATTGTCAGATTTAGAAGTAGTCTAATAATTGACCATCTTTTGCTCTTTTTTCTTTCCTTCTGTAGAAGGATAATATATACTATTTCTATCCTTGCATAGAAGGAAAGAAAGATGTTACCGCTTGAAACGATACTTGAAGAGTTTCGCGTTAAGTTGAATGAGGTTAAAAGCGCTACGTTGCGTCAAGCTGCATTTCCACAAGCTGACAATATGATTAAAGTTGCAATTGGGATGCGACGCACGGGTAAAACTTATTTCCTATATCAAGTGATTCAATCGTTACTAAATAAGGGAGTGCCGTTAGAGGCGATTCTCTATATTAACTTTGAAGATGACCGTCTTTTCCCTATGAATCAAACGGAAATGGCTTCTTTGCTGGAATATTTTTACACTTTGTATCCTGATAATCATCAGCGTCAATGTTATCTGTTTTTAGATGAATTACAGAATATTGATGGATGGGAGCGAGTGGTGCGCCGTTTTTTTGACACTAAAAAAGTTCAAATTTACTTAACAGGATCTTCTGCCAAACTATTAAGCAAAGAAATCGCAACGTCATTACGTGGCCGGTCTTTATCTATTGAAATTTGGCCCTATGATTTTACTGAATACTTATTGGCTCATTCAATTAATTTACCCAAAGAGCCATTTGGTAAAATGGCGTTGGATTTACTGAATAAGCATTTTCTTAATTATCTTAATTGGGGTGGTTTTCCTGCCGTTCAAGCACTTGAATCCAGCGCGCATCGTGAAGCGCTTCAACAATATCTTGAAACAGTCATTCTTCGAGATGTCGTTGAGCGACATCGAATCGCAAACATTACACTTCTTAAATATCTTGCTAACGTTTTATTGAAAAATTTTTCTTCTCTTTTTTCTGCTAATAAATTTTTTAATGATGTCAAAAGTCAAGGGTATCAATTATCAAAAGATACTGTGTATCAATACATTGGTCACCTTGAAGATGCTTATCTCATTGCCAGTGTTCCTTTATTCACTGAATCATTGCGACGCAGCAGTATTTCTTCAAAAAAAATATATGGTGTTGATCTGGGTTTGATTCAAGCTGTGACTTTTAGTCAATTACCCAATTTTGGCCGGTTGCTTGAAAATCTTGTTTACTTAGATTTACGCCGAAAAAATGATAAGATATTTTACTATATTACCTCCTCTGGTTATGAAATTGACTTTGTAATAGAAAGATTAGATGGCACGCGTGAACTGATTCAAGTGGCATGGGATTTGAGTGATGCGGAAACAAAAGCACGCGAAGAAAGAGCTTTAGATGAAGCTAAACGAGAATTAGGTATGCCTGGTAGGATTATAGATAAAGAAATTTATTTAAAAGAGTTTAATAAGTTTAGAAGATAGCACTTGATTTAAAGCTAAAGCCCACCAAAGAGATGGTTTATGTAGTACCTAACGAATTACTGAAATATTGCTGAATGCCTTGCTGCCAAGGTAGTACAATGACATCGTCTATTTTCTTGATATATTTTTCATTACATAAAACAATTGGTTCTGCTTGCGGAAGATCTCGGCATAGTTTGGCAAAGGCGCTGATATCTTCTAAATTAATGTTGGTTGCGCTTTTAATTTCAATGCATAATAGCGGTTTTCCTGGGCGTTCAACAATCAAATCAATTTCAGTATCGTTAATTGTGCGTAAATAAGTAAAACGATATTCGAGGCGATGATATTCGGCTAAGCGCATGCATTCCAGAATCACGAAATGTTCAAAGGCGTTGCCGTAACTATTAGTTTGAGGCAATAGTGGTACAGTGGTTAAGCGTGATAGAGCTCTCACCACCCCGAGATCAAAAAAATAAAATTTAGGTTTGTTGTTTAATCGTTTACGGAATGAATGATGAAAGGGCTCTAAGAAGAAGCCAATCAGTGTATCTTCCAAGATGGAATAATAAGAGCTTATAGTTTTATCGTTTACGCCGACGTCGCGTGCTATGTTGCTAAAATTGATAATTTTACCGTTACTCCGAGCTGCAACTTCTAAGAAACGTCGAAAGGGATCTAATTGACGAATTAATTGCTCACCCCAGATTTCTTCTTTTAAATAGGTATGTGCATAAGCATGTAAAAATTCTTGTTTTTTTGGGTCATCAGGGTAAGTGAAAATTGCCGGCAGTGTTCCCCACTGTAGGGCTTCGTCTAAATTAAATTGCTTGCCAAGCTCAACAGAGGTAAATGGAAATAAATGGTATACAAAAGCTCTACCAGCTAATAAGTTAGCTCCACCTTTCTTAAGTTTGCGTGCGCTCGATCCGGTCATTACAAAATAGGGCTGCGATTTTTTCATTAGCCGGTGGACTATATCTAATAAGCGAGGTACTTTTTGGATTTCATCAATCACGACATGGGTGATACTGGCTGGGAGTGCGCTAACAATTTGAGAGAGTTCATTGGGGTTACGCGCAAAACGGTCTTCCTCGGTGCTGTCTAGTAAATCAATGGTGAGAGTGGATTCGGGCGGATAGAGCTGTTCTATCAAAGTGCTTTTTCCGGTGTTACGTGCACCAAATAGAAAAAAATGATGATTTTTAGGTAATTCCAGCAGTCTAGTAATTAAAGGAAAAGGCATAAGAACTCCGAAAATGTCAGTAATTTTCGGAGTATACTCCGAGAATTACTGAATTCCAAGTAAAATTATGCATTTTTCGCACCATACTCCGAGAATGTCAGTATTTTTCGGAGTATGCTCCGAGAATTACATAGAAATATAAATAGATCATTAATTGACCAATTGATCCAATTCCTGTATAATACCCATTCTATGAAAATAAACGAGGAAATTTTCTAATGCAATCAAGCACTTCTTCTGAAAAAGAGCGAAAAGAACAAGAAAAGCGTGATAATTTACCTTGTCTTTTGAATGCGCATAAAAAATTAAAGAAAGAAATAGACAAACAAGATAAAACTCTTCCTGCGACAGACTCACAAAAGCTTCAAAATAAGATTTTTGAGGAATTGGAGGATATATTAAATCAACGCTATTGGTTTACAGATGAACTCGATGAAAAAAAAGCATTAACGCAATCTGACTTAATTGATAAAGCTAGAGATATTTATTTAAAGTCTTTAAATAAAACTTATTTAAAATTATTAGCGATTAGAAAAGTAATAATAGATTTCAATCCTGAATATGTGTATAGCAATGAATTATTAAGATTTATTTTAATAAGTATCAACCAAACGCTTGCTGATTTAGAAAAAAACCGAAAAACAGGTGTTGAAAGCCAACCGCTTAAATTAAATCAAGATGAAGAAGAATATTATTCATCTTATTATTTAACGCAATATCTTGCTAATCAATTAGGCGGTAGTTATTTTCCACATCGTCAAGAAGATGATCCACTTTTTTTAAATAACATTATAATAATAGAAGAAGAAAGAGGAGTATGCTTCGGAGATTTAGAGGCTTGGGTGGATCATGTTAACAAAGGGAAAAAATCAATTTTAAGTGTTCGAGCAGATGAAAAAGTGATGGAAAAACAGATAAATCAAAAAAAATATATACAGGAATATACGGTAAGTTCTATAAGAGAATTTTACGGAACTACGGCGGATATATGGATCATTATTCAAGATATTATATTTAAGTTAAAAGAAAACTTTTTTTATGGGGTTGCATTTTATCCTTTAGAGCGTTTAAGAAGCAACGGTCATGTTATGGGAATATATAAAAACTCTGCTGGACAAATTATCTTTAGAGACTCTAACGATGTAACTACTAGTTTTCAAAGTATCTCGAACTTTAAAATATTTATTTTTTATTATTTTTGCGATATTTATAAAGTGGGCTCTTCTAAAGAGTTTAGTGAAGGATCAATCTCCCTCATGCAATGGAAAGATCAGCCTATTTCCCCATCTATTACTATTCCTGACGTCAAAAACGACAAAACGCGTGCCGTTGAATTAAAAGCCATGACAGACCAAGAACATACTTCTCAAGGTTTTGAGTCATTACATTCACAATTACAAATTATCGCAGCACTACCAAAAGATGAGAAAATGCCTGCAATGATTTATAAAACTTTTGAAGATGAAAATAATAGTTTTAAAAATTGTTTAAAGAAAAAATTTAAATGTACAGAGCAGGAAAAATCCACAGGAGCATTTGTTGATTATATGAAGGCATATCAACAAAAATTAAAAAGTCTAACTTTAACTACCCTCGATAAGCAAATTGCAAACATACAAAAATTTCAAAAAGAGAACCCAGTTTATGGTCAAAAACCAGAAATTAAAGACTCACTAGAATTATTGAATAATATTAAGCAAGATATTTATAAAGCAGGTGTAGATGAAACATTGATTTCTATTGTCGACCGTCATTTAAAAGATCAGCCTAATAAAGCTATTAGAGAACTAGTCAAAAAACACGAAATTCATCCTGGTTGCGTACTCATTTTGCAGCAAAAATTATTAAGAATGCTTTGCAAATTAAGTGATAAAGACTGGTCACCCATCGTGTCAAGTGGTACAAAAATAGAAGAAGAAAGTAAAAAAATTCCAACCTCTATTGCTAAAGTTCGTGCGCTCCTGAAAGGATATTACCAACATGATCTAGTGGATATGCCTGGTTTGTTAAGACAAATTCAATTAATCTTTGCTGCAAAAAACAGCGGGTTTTTTGCCAGGGCTAGGAACAGGCGCAGCCGTGCTATGGAAGAATTTGACTCTATCATGAAAAAATTGGATACGCATAATCCAAGCTCTTTGCAAGAAGTCTTTGCGCAAATCCAAAAATTTGAAGAAAAATATTTAAAGCCAGCTTTGAAAGAACAACCTAAACCAATTGTTTCTTCTTCACCACGATTAATTGCAGCTTGAAATTTTTGCATTGCATAAATGCTTTTTTTAGATTAGATTATGACCCCCTTAATACTGATTCTGTAAACTACTTGCGGGGATTCTTCTGATGGCTGATTGGTCGGCGCAAAACGCGCGTGATGCTTATTTGGTGGCACAATGGGGCGATGGGTTTTTTGATATTTGCGAAAAAGGACGAATGCAAGTCTATCCTAAAGGCCAAGGCAATAATAATGCACATATTGATCTCTATGAATTAGCAGAACGTATCAAAGAATCGGGTCTGACTTTCCCCGTTTTAGTGCGCTTTACCGATATCTTGCAAAAACGTATCCAAACTTTAAACGAAGCCTTCTTGCGAGCCATTAAAGAAAATGAATATCGCGGCGCTTTTACCTGCGTCTACCCCATTAAAGTCAATCAACAACGCCGAGTGGTTGAAGCAATCTTAGATAGCACCATCAAAGGCCATGTCGGTTTAGAATCAGGCAGTAAACCAGAATTACTCGCAACCCTTGCGCTATCTGCTCACCCTGAATCTGTCATCGTCTGCAATGGTTACAAAGATCGAGAATATATCCGCCTTGCATTAATCGGCCAACGCCTAGGCCATCGCGTGTGTATTATTTTAGAAAAATTATCAGAACTTGATCTCGTCTTAGAAGAAGCCGAAAAATTAAAAATTGAACCCTGTATCGGGATTCGCGTCAGATTGGCAGCAATTGGTACCGGAAAATGGCAAAAAACAAGCGGAGAAAAAGCAAAATTCGGCTTTTCTGCCCCGCAAGTTTTGCAAGTTATTGATATTCTTAAAGAAAAAAATCAACTGGGACTGCTCCGCGCTATTCATTTTAATCTGGGTTCGCAAATCGCTAATATTGCCGATATTCAAAAAGGCATGCGCGAATGCGCGCGGTATTTTACCGCTTTAAACGCTCTAGGAGCACCTATTAGCATTGTCGATGTGGGTGGCGGCCTTGGGGTTGATTATGAAGGCACTCGCTCACGCAGCGATTGCTCAATGAACTATAGCGTACAAGAATATGCTGATAATATCGTTTTTATTTTGGCAGAGGCGTGTCAGCAGAATAACTTACCTCATCCTGAAATTATTACTGAATCAGGACGCTCGATCACAGCACATCATGCCATGCTTATTACTAATGTGATTGCAACCGAGGCTGCTTGTGATTTAACACACTTAAGAGCACCTGATGCAGCGACTGCACCCCTCATGGTTAAAAATTTATGGGATGGTTATAATCAAGTGAATGAAAGTAATGCGCTTGAATATTATCATTATGTGAATTTATGGAATTCTGAAGCGCAAACTATGTTTACCCATGGTCTCATTGACTTAAAAACCCGTGCTTATGCTGAAGAAATTTATTATGCAACTTGTTTTAAAGTACGTGATTTTTTAAAACCATCGGTGCGCGCACATCGTGATGTGATTGATGAATTAAATGAAAAGCTAGCACATAAGTTTTTTTGTAATTTTTCTTTATTTCAATCATTACCTGATGCGTGGGCTATTGACCAAGTGTTTCCCATTTTACCTTTGTCAGGCTTAGATAAACCGCCTGGCTTGCGTGGTATTTTGCATGATATTACTTGTGATTCAGATGGCAGAATTGATTTATATGTTAATAATTATGGCTTAGATAGTACTTTATCTTTATTACCTTATGATCCACTACAGCCGTATTTATTAGGAATTTTTATGGTGGGCGCTTATCAAGAAATTCTAGGTGATTTACATAATTTATTTGGTGATACTCATTCTGTGCATGTGGAATTAACAGAAGATGGTCATTATAAGTTAACCCAAGGTATTGAAGGGGATACAGTTGAATTAGCGTTAGGCTATGTTAATTTTAATCGCAACCAATTGATTCGCTCCTATCGCGAACAACTAGAAAAAAAATCCGGCTTGAGTGATCCTGAACGTACGGAATTTTTAAATGATTTAACCAAGGGCTTGCAAGGGTATACTTATTTTGAAGATTAATATTTATTGCTCGCGCTTTAAATGTTTTTCCATTTTTTTTAGCCACATGCGTTTTTTTAAAGGGGATAGATAATCGATATATAATTTTCCATATAAATGATCGATTTCATGTTGCAAACAATGGGCTAATAAACCAGTTCCCTCTATTTCAAAAAAATCCCCTTTTTCATTTTGCGCGCGTACTTTCACATAAGTTGCGCGCGGAACTTTATCAAAACTTCCCGGAATAGAAAGACAGCCCGCAGTCATTAATTCTGATCCGCTTGATTCAATAATTTGTGGATTGATAATAACAAATGGTTGATTGCGCTCTTCGGAAACATCAATCGTTGCAATTTTTTTCGCAATACCGACTTGGGGAGCGGCCAACCCCACGCCATTCTCGTGGTACATGGTTTCATACATGTCTTGCACTAAGTGCGCTAATTTATCATCAAACTGATCGACAGGTTCAGCTATTTTATGCAATGCAGGATGATGTGAATAATAAACTAATTTTAATAATGGCATCAAAAATACTCATATTTATTTAAAAATATTTAAAAAAAAGCATTATAAGTTTTAATTTGATTTTTTTAAAGTAAATTCTGTTTCAATGCTTCCTGAATGATTAACTGTTTTAGCAGTCATTTGTGTCACTTCAATTCCTTGTTTTGTTAATTCTAATAACCAACTTATTAAAGCATCAAAAGCAACTTGTTTAAAAGATAATTGCACGGTATCACTATCTGTTGGATGGAATTGATTAAGATTTGCAACAATTGCAGTATTATTTAATGAATTTTGAATTAAACTTGGTAGAAAAGTTATTTTAGGCGTTAAAACAGAGCTTTGGTGTGAGTGTTTTAGTTTTAAATCTGCTGCTTGCATCCAGATTAATAAAGCTTGATTGGCAGCTAAAGTTGTTCGTGAAGCTATTATTTTTTGATTAAGCGGTAACCAAATAAAGCAATAAATCAGCAACAAGCTACTCATCAGCGCGCCTAGCACACAGGTTCTTTTTTCAGCAAGAGAAAGTTGCAACCACCAGGTTTTCATAAAATACCTCTTTGAATTTTAATCAGTAAAGTAGCATTTACTTTTGAATCGATAATATTAGCTTTTTGTTGTTTTACGTTCAAATTCTCACTTTGTAATTTTTTAATAAAATGATCTAACTCATTAAAAGAAGATGTGGTTAAAGTTATGCTCAATTGATTATTTGCAAAATGAAAGCTGTTTAATTGCATTGATTTTTCTTGAGTCAATTCATTACCTAATAATTGGAGTAAATATAAAAAAACACTTTGATTAGTATCTTGTGATAATTTTTTTAATTTCTCTTGAAGTCGCATCCGTGGCGCAATCAGCGTCAGACTGTTTGGAAAATAAGTTTTATAAATTTGTCTGATTGCTTTATCACTTGTATCAATTTCTTTGCTTAAAATAATAAAAGATATTAATTTACTTAAAAATAATAATACGCCTGTGAGCGTTAATAAAAAAGCACAAGCAATCCATCGCCATTTATGATTTTTAGCTGATTTTTTGACGGGTTTATACTCGCCTTGTAATAAATTAATCACAGGGAAATCCGTCAACCATTGATAAGAAGTTTGTAAAAAATCATAAGAAGAATAAATGGTCACTTGAATTTTTATAAATGGTAATTGAGATAGTAATTGCTGTAATAAAATTTCTTGATCTTTGGCATAATGAATATGCAAGGATTCACACGAAGAGTCTTTTAAAATAGCTGGTAAATTTACCGTATCGCAACTAAATCCTTGATAAGCCCCTTGACGAATAGAAACAGTTTTTTCATTTAATCGCGCTTGCCACTCATTATGACTGATATTATTATTTAAAGGCAGTACGAAAGTATCGGGTATCAGCATGTGCGGATAAATATTAGCTTCTTTTAAAATAAAAAGCCATTGTTCTAGAGTTTTTTTCGCAACGATTGCCACAGGAATTTTTTGATTTTTACGAAAGACTCCTACAGAAAAATGTAATTGCGTGACATCATCAATTAATTGTTCTTCAAGTACAAAAGGAAGTGCTTGATGAAATCGTGCGCCTTTTAATGGTGGTAATTCGGTTTCTATTAATAAAATTTTTTCACCAGGCACAACAACAATGACTTTTGATTCAACAGAAATGTGCGAAAGATCAAGCGGTTCATTTTCTTTTAAAAATAAAATATGACTTTTCATAAAGACTCTTTGCTTTGGTTTAATATGGTTTCTATGGGTTGATTATTTTTAAACGTGCGTTTGATCAGTGTATAGAAAGTACTTTCATGCCCGGCTGTTTTCAAAATAGTTGTAATTAAAAAATATTCACTCAGCACGGTGATTTTATCTTCAGGGATAGGATTATTTTTTATGATATCTAATTGCATAAATTGTTGTGTAGAAATAAAAGGAGCATGCATTCGATGCAGCAAAATATTTTTTGCAGAATCGTAACTTAAGGTATCACTTAAACTCATAAAAACAGCTGCTTTTGCACTGTTAATATTAATTAATGTACTTTCAGGTAGGGCAATAATAAAAGGTTTTAATAGATTAAATAAAGTTAGATTAAAACCTTTCACCAAAGCAAGCTCACTCATACTCGCCATTAAACGATGCGGCTGTCGATAGGGCTCATCTTGGGTTAAATAATACGAATTGTTTTCTAAGTAGTTATTATTATTCGTGATCCAATCGACGACACAGCTTGCAAGTGTGGTTGCGGTTTTAAAATCAATCTTAGGTTGTACGGCGTGAATTAAGCGAGCAAAATCTGTAGCAGATTTAGTATCTGTTAAATTATTCAAATTAAAAAAACCTTGCGCATCATCGATTCGGCTAATAATAAGCGTATTGCCCATGCTGTTTTTAATTTGAATCGGTAAGAGATCGACTAACTGATTCTTTTTTTTCATTTTCCAATTATTATTTAATTGCTCCATACCCCAGGCCACTGAACCATCAACATAATAACGATTTTGCGAAGTATTTAACATTAAAGCTGTTCGATCCATATTATTATTTAAACGCAACATCATCTGCAAACTTGCAATGGAGACTAAACTTACAACAAAAAGTGCAATAATAATTGCAGCGCCTTGTTGTTTATGTAAGCTTTTCAATGGCAGCTCCTGGGATTAAATACAGTTGCGTTAACATACCCCAATTTGCAAGTGTTAAAGAAACTTTAATAGCCTGTGGTAAAACATTGGCTGCATTATTATCTGGTGGCCAACTATTTTGAAATTGGCCTTTTGCATCTAAATAAGAAAATTGTAACTGCAAAACATCCGGCTGTATGATGCGTTGATCACTTTGAGTTTTTGGCGCTTGATCTAGCACGGGCCAAGTGATGCGAATTAAAGATCGCTGTAAAAGTAAATATTGAGTGCGTTCAAGCGTACTTTTTGATACAAGCGGATTAAACATCCCTGCATGAGTAAAAGTCACAGAAGTTGATGTACCTATTAGGGCTGCTTCTACTTTTCCTTTTGCATTGGTAATGGGACGATTAATAATTTGCTCAAGATCACGTGACATTAAAATTAACGTATTAGAAAGTATTTGGAATCGTGCGGATTTGGCTTTGAGAATAGCATCGCTTGTTAAAACACTATGTAAAGCAGTGACCATAATTACTGATACAATCGTAAAAATAAAAAGTGAAATCATTAATTCAAGTAGAGTAAATCCCCCCTCACCCGCCGCTTTGCGCATACAAATACCCCATCAAATGAATTAATTTTTCTTTTTTATGTTCTGGAAAAACATCCACTTCAATTTCTTTAATATGTAGATTAGCTGTTTTTTTAAGATAAGCATGATAGTCCCATCTTTGACCTAGCATAATTATATTTTTTTCTAATTCATCTGGTTGATTTGGTAAGATTAAAAGCCCCGCACGGGTTTCGTTTATAATCTGCGTTGCAACCCACATCGCTATTATTTTCTGTTGCAAATAGGCGGTATGATTAATATTTTCTGCTGTTGCTTTAATAATAGCAGTCAGCGCAATACTTAAAATCACTAAAGCAATTAAAATTTCAATTAAAGTAAATCCAGCATTAGTTTTGATAGGCATGTTGTTTTATCTCGCCATTCGCATGTCCTGCTATTTCAATCATAGGCGCATTATTTTTCAGACCGATTAATATTTTAAAAGGCGTGATTTCACCATTTTCAAAAAAAATAATTTGCGGATGATGCTTTAAGTTTGAAGCTTCAGTATGCGGATTTTTTAATAAAATATTAATATCTTTAGGAATAGCATAGGGGCGTAAATTGCGATCATGCAAATCTTGCCATATATTTTTTGAATTATTTTGCAAAACGACTATTTTATAACGCGCATTGTCCAATTGAAATCCTAATGTCCCAGGCCATAATAAAGCTTTTTGTTCAGTGAGTTCCATCAGCTGAATCAGATTTTCTGCTTGAAGAATCACGGCTTTTTTTTGATTTTGATTAATTGTTAAAAGTGCCACAGCTGTGACAATACTAATAATCACTAAAACAATTAGGATTTCAATCAGAGTAAATCCGCTATTTTGTGGTCTCATTTGAATCCGCATTCAAATTGCCAATACCTGTGGGTCCATAGCTAAAAATATTTAGTTTGTCATCTTCATTTAAATATTGGTAATTTTTCCCCCAAGGATCGACGGGTAATTGTTGTAGATAACCATCTGATTTCCAATTCGCAGGAATAGGCTCACTGGTCGGTTTGCTAATGAGCGCTTGTAATCCTTGATCTGTAGAAGGATAAAACCCATTATCGAGTTTATATAAATCAAGCGCGCTTTGAATAGCTAGCATGTCTTGTTTAGCTTTAACCAGACGAGCTTGTTCGGGTCGGCTCATGATTTTTGGCACAACAATAGCTGCTAAAATACCTAGAATAACCACGACAACCATCACTTCAATTAAAGTAAACCCTTTGATTTTATTATTAAAAGATGAAATTTTGTACATAAACCCTACCTTTTTATTATTTTGTGCGCAATTTTGAATAAGAGATTATACTATAAACATAAATAAGAAAAACTCTATTTGCTAATAGGTGTTAAATAGGCCTTCTTCGAGGGGAGTCTTTATGAATGCACGAGATCTGCATGATTCTAATGATGAAGTTCAAAATAGTGCTTATTTACAATTAATGCGTCTGTTAGTCATTGGTAATCAAGATAAAACAATCCCCTCAGAAATTAAAGAAAAATTGGCACAAATTGCCAATGAATATAATGCAGTTCTAAAAAGCGAGCATGAACTGGGTCGGGATGTACATAAAAGATTATTGTCTACTTTGGTCGAACAGCTTTTGGTTATATGTAATTCTAAAGATTTGAATAGACCTGAGGTTAAATCATTATTATCTTTCATGAAAGACACACTTAAATTTGTTAAAACAGTGATTGATGGTAAACTGAAAGATCAACTAAACTATAGAGCTGAATTAAATAAAAATGTTGAAAAATTAAACGATATTTTTAGAAAAAGTGGAAGTAAAAATGAAAGCAGAGATGAAAAAGCAGAAAAGCCAGTACCAACAAGAAATCGCAAAATGTCAGGCAATTAAAACATTGCTATTTTCGCCGGTTTTGTTTAAAATATAATCATGGAAATTGCTTAACTTAACAATAGTAGGATAATAAGTTTTAGTGTTTTTCGGAGGGGTGTATGTTTAATAAGTTGCTAAGCGAAACTGAAGTAGAAGTAAAAACCAGTGCAGCAGCGCTGACAAGTGCTGCCAATCAGTCAATAAAAAGCTTTTTGGAAACAGCCCAAAAAGTGGGAGACGCGCTGCAACGAGAAATAAAAAGTCGATTGGAAGCTAATGTCACATTAAAAGCGCAAGCAACGCAAGGCAGAGCAATCAACAGAAAAGAATCAGCAGCAGAAATTAAAAAGTTTAAACGTTAAACCGGATTTATTATAAAGATTAGGAGATCACAATGTTTGACCGGTTACAAAAACCTTTTTTGACGGTTGAAACCGGTGAAGCTTACCAGCCTATCCGGCTGACTTTTGATTTATTGCGTCCAGATTTGTTACCGCAAATTTTGGCCGAGATAAAATGCATTCAAAAAAATACCACTACTAATGCTTGGACATGGTATTGGAAAGAAGAATGCGAAGATTTACATTTTGATTCTATCGATTCTTTCAGAAAAAACCCAGATCATCCTGTTCGTTTAGGCACAATTAGCATGCGTGAAGGCAAGGTTTTTATTAATCTCCCTTCTTTTAAACGTGGTTGTTTAGCCGTTCCTTTTTTTTACCGTTTAGTGAAAAAAGACATAATGGTTGTACACTCTGCCGATTTTATTAATAAAGTTTTTGCGTTAGACGAACGGTTGCCGCATGGATTTTCTGAGTTATTTAAAGAAGAAGAACTAGAACGAATCATGAATGAACGTATCTCGGATTATGATAGTGTCAAAGAACGCTGTGAAAAAGCGGCAACGCCTGAAGAAGCTTTTAAAGTGTTATCAGATTATACCAATACCGAAGCCAAAAAACGCTTACCTTACGCAGAGCGCTATTTATTCGACTTATCAGCTAACATAGAAGATGTGGAAGTTGTTTTTTTAGCATTTTATATTTATCTTAGGGGTCGAGAATTAGTTGCCATTAAACGATGGTTTGGCCAAACGGGTTATACTTTAGCAGATGCCGTGCATGAAAGCGTGCATCAAGTGTTTGGTGATATGGGTATGGATATTATTGAATAAAAATAGTCTTTGTACACTTTTGAGAAGTAGGGTGGGCAAAGGAGCGCTTTTTGCGACGTGCCCACCAATTAGCGCTATTTGGTGGGCACGTCGCAAAAAGCGCTCCTTTGCCCACCCTACATCAAACCACATGATTCAAAAAATCTAAGGCGAAAAAATTTTTCAATCATACATCAGCTGATCCAATGCAGTCATTTCACCGCGAGGGGTCGGTAGCACTAATTCATGCAAAACATCTGTCATGCATAATAAGCGCAATGCATTCGGGGTAATGTCATCAAAGACTGCTTTCACTCCGAGAGTTGCGCCTTCTGTTTCTTCAAAGGTAACGCCAATACCATAGCCTAAACAAAGCGAGGATAATTGATCAGCACGTTTTGCGATAGCAGGTAATAAGGCTGTGGGTGAAAACACTTCTTCAATCGTCATCGGCCGGCCATTTAATACGAAGCGAGCGCTAATTGATCTTGCTATTTTGCACATCATTTGTGAAACATCCATACAGTTCCTCTTACTTTTTCCACCAAGGTTGAGAAATTTTACGCGGACCTGCAACATAGGCACGCAGCCAACGGACAAAGACAATTAATGAAAAACCATAGCGTTCTAAGGCGGCAAAAAAAACAGTCGCAATGACTGCAAAAATAAATGTCCATAAACGAATATGGAATAATAAAATCACTAAAGGAAAACAGGCTCTAAAATCGAGAAAGAATAATCGAACAGTTCTTGATGAGTCTCGCCAATGAGCCATGGGTTTTTCCCTTATTTTCTTAATTTCGCTGCTTGCGATTAATTATCCTGTATTTTACAGCCTCTGTCATCTCACTTTTAAACTCGCTTGACAATAGTCTTTCATCTTGATTGAATGCAAGATATCCTATTTTTTCTTAAGACGCGGTTTTCAGGAAGTAATTTTATGACTATCCGGTATGTCTTCATTTTTATTTTTGGGTTGATATTGGCAGGCTGCACGCCGCCGCCTGAACCACCGCCTCCTGATAACTCAGGCGCATCGCTTGCAGAAGCCTCTTATTCTATTAGCCGTTCACTGGTTGATCTTGCAGCCACAGCACAAGCGGCGCATCCTATGCCTTGTATTGCGCCTTCGCCCAACCCTGCAGCTTATGGTATGGGGGGGCTTGCGACTATTGATTGGTCAGGTCCTATTGAACCGGTGATTGCGCAAATTGCCAGAGTGTCTAATTATCATTTACGTGTGTTAGGCACAGAACCTGCTATACCTGTATTAGTAACAGTTTATGATAAAAATATGATGATTGCAGATATTCTACGGGATATAGGCTATCAAGGCGGTAGACGTGCAGCCGTTGTGGTTTTTCCTGAAAGTCGCGTGATTGAGTTACGTTATGCTAAAAATTAAAAAAATATTTTTTATTTTAATGCTAATCAGCCTACTGTCTGCTTGCCAAACAGAACATACAACAATTGATCCAACTAATCTACATCAACTGGAAAGTTTAAACCAAGGTGATACACCGCTGCCTTCTCCAGAACCTGTGCCAAAACCTAATGCTTATGGTGGAGGCGGTATTCGTTCTAAAGCGTTAGCAGATGCAGCTCTCACATTAGGTGCGCAAGGTGGTCTTGCTTGGGCTTCTAAACAGATTAATCATCGCGTACAGGAAGATAAATGGAATCTTGAAACGATTTATAATTTTAATGCAATGATGTTAAGTCATGGTGTTTTACCACCGGTTTTAGCGCAAGGGGATAATAGTTTAAATTTAGCTGATCCCAATACTATTCGTATTGCTGATCGTACTTATAAAATTATCTCGCAAGCGCGATTTGTGACAACACCGCCCAATTGGCGTGATTATTTATGGATGAGTTATCCAACGCCTGAGCTGCCTAATCAAGTTTTATTTCCGCGCACGGCTGGGGAGCAAGCTATTTGGAAAAAAGCGATTCATCTTGGCTGGGAAAAAGGGATTGAACAAGCGTTTAATATTTATCGACAAAGTTTAAATCGTTTAAAACGCGACTATGCAGGAATGATTCTTTATCGTAAACTTTTACAATCGCATATGGTGAGTCCGCCTTTTGTTGCTAAAACCGAGTTGGGTGTAACAGGAAATGGCACGGATATGCGTATTAATGATCAAGTGTTACGTATTGTTGAATTACCTAAACTACAAACTGATAGCCGCACTTGGAATGCTATCGTGGTGAAATCATGACGAATGAATTTTTATTTCCGCAAGAACCAATTCGGTTATCAATAGAAATCGCTAATGAAATTTTAATTCATTGCGTAAAGCTTGGTGCATCTGATATTACCCTGCAAACGGGAGAGGCGATTTTTGCTGAAATTTACGGACGTTTAAAAAAAGTAACGCGAAGACGTTTATCCAATACTGAAGTAGGAGAGATCATTAATGCCATGTACGGTCCTAACGGTACTGCGCAAATTATGTCGGGCAAAGATGTTGATACGCATTATGAAATTCGTCCTAATCGAACGGATCGTTATCGTTTTCGTATTAATGCGACTGGGTGTTTAGTCGAAGGGCATGATGGTATTCAAATTACCGCGCGAACGATTCCAAGTGATCCGCCCAAGATGGAAACGATGAATTTACCGCAAGATATTTTAGATGCGATTGCGCCTGAGCAAGGGATTGTCTATGTAACAGGTGCCACGGGTTCTGGAAAAAGTACGCTGCTTGCCTCGATTATTCGGTCGATTGCTGAAAATGCGGAGAGTAATCGTAAAATTTTAACGTATGAATCGCCTATTGAATTTGTATATGATTCAGTTGAAAAAATTTCAAGTATTGTCAGTCAATCTGAAATACCACGACATTTACCTAGTTTTGCAGCGGGTGTGCGTAATGCGCTGCGACGTAAACCAAGATTAATTTTAGTCGGCGAAGCACGCGATATGGAAACGATCAGTGCTGCGATGGAAGCGGCTATGACAGGTCATCCGGTGTATACCACTTTGCACAGTAATAGTGTCGCAGAAACGGTGCGGCGATTGGTGACCAGTTATCCCGCTGAAGAACGGGCGGGACGTACGATTGATTTGATTGAAACAATGCGGCTGATCATTTCTCAGCGTTTATTGCCAACGGTTGATGGCAAACGAGTGGCGGTGCGTGAGTATTTAGTATTTGATGAGAAAATTCGCGATATTTTGCTTGAAACTGATCCTAATAATATTACAGCGACAGTGCGTAAAATGGTACGTGAACAAGGCAGAACGCTTGCGATGGATGTTAAAGAAAAATTTGATGCAGGTTTAATTACCGAAAGATTATACCGAGTGATTGCAGAGCAGGCGAAACGAGAAGATAAAGATTTGGGGATTAGTTAAAAACATGAATAAGTATCGCTTCTCCCCTGGTAGGGAGAAGCTGGCACAAAGTGCCTGATGAGGGGTGTTTTTAGCTGCAAAACGTGTTAAAAACACCCCTCACCCGCCGCCACAAGGGGAGAAGTGACAAAGCATTTATTAAGGTCTGCGTCTCATTAATTGCATGATAAGCGCAACCAAAAATAATATCAGAAAAATAAAGAAAATCACTTTAGCAATTTGCGCTGATGCGACCGCAATCCCGGTAAATCCAAGCAATCCTGCAATAATTGCAACCACTAAAAAAGTTAATACCCAAGTTAACATAGCTTTTACTCCTGTATATTATCGTAAGAACACTAGTTACCTTCTTTTCCTTTCTTTCCTTCACCTTCTGGCTCTGCTTTAACTGATGCCTTAGATTTTGCTTGTTTACTCTCCTCTCTTTTATCCCCCGCTTTTTGAGTTGCAGCAGCACCTTTAACAGCAGCACCTCCGGCACTCTTTCCACCCCGAGCCATGCCGCCAGCCGCTGCTTCTGCGCCACTTTTGGCACCGCTTAAGGCTTCTGATTCACCGTATTGGGTGCCATGTCCACCAATATAGCTAATTGCACGTTCTGGGATCACATGAATTAATGAAAAGACTTTGCTAACAACGGTTACAATAGACGAGGTATAAATACCCATAAAGATAATCTGTTCTAGTAAACCATTCGAATTGAGAATATCAATTGAGATCAAGGCTAAACCAATATTAAAAATACGAATGACTTGAGAAGATAAAATCATAGCAGCGACTAAGCCAAAGACAAGTAAACTGGGGCGTAGGCATAAATTAAATAATATCATCACCGAAGGTTCTGCTCGCCCAAAAATTTCATGTTGTCCGCCTGGACTTAAGATACCAAGTGCAATAAGCGGCGCTGCAACCATCGCTTCAATCGTCCCAATGAACCACCCAATCACTGCAAATGTATACAAAAAGAAAGGCACTAAAGGCATATAAATACCTAATAAAGCACCTATCGTAAATAAAGAAGACAATAACATAATAAGAAAAGGCGTAAAGAAAGTAAGCAAACCTTTGAGCGCCTCTCCCCAAGGATTTTCTGAGATGCCATTCCCTAATACAAAAGGACTAATTGTGCCTGCTGCAAGCAATGTGGCAATAATCACAGGAATAGACAGAAAAATTCCTTGTGCTGCTGCCATCATTTGGAATCCGCCAACGGAAATAGAAACCATAGGCTGAAGACTCGATTTACTAGACATATCGCTAATAAACTTAGAAATAATGCCCCCCGCTCTTCCTGTGACTGCATTACTTGCTACATTTGAAATAGACCCTAAACCACTTGCTGTCACAGTCTTTGCAATAGCATTCAATAAATAAGTCGTTGAACTCGCATTTGAGCGATAAACAATACTACCAAAAGTAGTTGATGACGCATTCACTGTGACTATTAAAGTCGATTGAGCAGCTTGCACAGAGCCTGTGCCTTGTTTCATTAAATAATAATAATAATTTCCCGCAGTTAACCAACCATTATTAGCCATCGTTGCATAAGCGCTTGACAGATCGCTAGCACTTAAAGTGGTAATATAAGTAGTAAAAGGACCTGTGATGCCTTCTTGAATAAATTCATTAGTCGCCGCATCAATAAAATCTTGATTGGGACCTAGGTAAGGCACCATTGAATAAGTAGAATATACGGATGCAGCACTTGAGCTCGTATTTGTTTTATCATAATTATTCGGCCCATTTGATTCAACATCCGCTGCAAATTGACTCCACGCAGTACACGTGCTGTGCGGATTAACGCAGCAAGGGGATAAATTTGCTCCTTGGCAATAATTTTGAATCCAATCCGGTATATCAGATGTTGTGCCATCAGCATTCAGAAATTTAGGTGACTGCGAAGTATTAGGAGGTTGATTTGGCGGTACAACAGGCGTTTCATAAAAATAAGCATATTGATAATCAGTTAAAACATATTGATTGGCAACAGCGGCTAATACGGGAACGATATTTTGTAATGATTGTTGTTGAGCTGTATCAGACAGACACGCTAAACTATTGGGACCCACACTTGTGTTATTGGCGTCATTGGGATCCGCTTGACAATCGGTAGAAGTTTTTGGATCAGTATATTCAAAATATCCGCAAGAAATACCACCAGTCGGATTAGGGCCAAAGTTATATTGAATGATCCCGCCTGACAAAGTGGTGACTTGGTATTTGCCATCGATAACATTATAAAGCTCTTGATCAGATTGCTGGCAAAAATCACTGCCTGAATAGCTAGAATTACCACAATACCAAGAAATAGTATAAGGATCAGAGCCTGCGGGTGGATTTTTAGCGCGGACACTGGCTTGACACACTAATCCTTGAAATAAAGAAGTCATTTGACTGTTGACCGATGAGGTATCGGGTGAAACGCTTGAAAAAGGTGATCCCGTCGTATTAATATAATTTAAAACCGCGGTCCATAAAGTATCTGCAGCACCTACGCCTTGTATCACAATCCACATGACCAGCACCTGGATCATAGAATAACCACTTGCAGCCGGAAAAACTGCCGCTGTGCCTATCACCATCCGGATGGGTACCCAGAGTTTCGCCCATTTTTTCCCTAAAAATTCGCCTTCATGCGCTGTTTGCATTAAGCCTACAACTGTCGCATACGTGAGAATAAAAGCGCCCACTGTTAAGGCAATTGTATTGAAAATTTTAAACATGACCCCAAAAATTAAATTAGCACTGCCTGTTTGAACAGGTAATACATCGCCGACATAACCAAATATTTGGGTTAAATAATAAATAGATTGATCATTGGACGCGATTTGAAAAAGATTTAACATAAGTTCTTATTCCCGTCCTTTTTTAAGAATTATTTAACAGTGCCTTGCCACCATTCTTTAAAAGTGCAGCCTAGTTTACGATGTTTAATTTGAAAATGCCAAAAATGAAAACGAAACGCTTGTGATAAAAATAACATAGCGGTTGCAAAACAAAGCAACATGCCTGAGAGTGTTTTATAGTGAATTAAGTAATAAAAACCTGCAAAAAAAGAAAATATACCAAGCCCCAAAAAAATGGCCGTATTGATTAAATATTGTCGATCCATTTTTATAAGATCGGCTTCTGACATGTTTTGCCGTTCCATGGCTTGATCAAATTCTTCGATGCGCTCTGGTTTAGGAATAGCAAACGATTCTTTTAGAGTATCACGAATGATTTTATTAGTAGTTTTTAGTTCTTTGGCGCCTATCCAGGCCAGTGGATTAATAAAAGTTTTAAATGAAATTTTAAAAACATCTTTGACTGCCATAAGAAAGACCACCTGTCGTCATTTGAATTACATTAGCATTCGTCGCATAAAAAAACAACCAGGTTGGTGAAATGAGTGAGTTCAGTTATACTGAAAAAATCTTTAAGAGACGGGTCTTAAATGCTATGCCAAATTTAGATTTGAGCGCCTCCCATGAATTTTGGAAAAATTATGATGATCCAATGATTTTTCGTGTGATTGCTTTCATGGAAACGGTTGAAGGATGGACTTTAGATGACCAAACAGAGATAGAAGAAGTGATGCGCGGGCTTGGCGATACGCTTGATTCATTGACCCGCTTTGAATTAGGCAAAGAAGAGCAGTTTGTTATTCTCTGTGCGCATATTAAAACGTCACGAATTTTACGTTTATTACAGGCAATTGATACGATTGATCCGGGTTCTGCCTCAAAAGTATTAATGTATGCCGAAGAAAATAATAATTCTGATAATTTATTAGCAGGACTTTTTTTACGTCGCAATGTTGTTTTTGAACGTCTTAGGCTCTTATCAAGGGTATTTTCACCCAGTCGATTTGAATTAATCTTAAAAGCATTGGAGCAAGAAAATGTCTAAATTGGGTTATTACATTGGGATTATTATTGTTGCAAGTGTTGCTATTCCTTTAGCGCTTGCGCAATCGTTTACTTTTAATGATGCACCGACCCTGCCAAAGAAAACTGTATCTAATCAACCTTATTCAGCTGATCCGCTGCCGGTTATGTCGCCTGATAACTTTAAAAGTGGTGTGCAGGAAGCCAATAAGCAAGTCCAAACCAATCTTGATCAACAAGTCACACAATCTTTAAAGCCGATGCCGGTGCCAGCCCCCAAAGCACCGCCACCACCTGCTAAAGAAGAAAGTACTGCGCCACAAAATACGCAAAATAAAATGCCGCAGAAACAATTATCGACGCCTCAGCCAGTGGCAGCTCCCGCTCCAACTATCCAGCAAGCACCGCCGCCAGTGAATTCGCAACCGCCTAATCAACAAACCATGGCGCCGTCACCAACGATGTCACAACCGCAACCTTATAATGGATTTGGTACGCCGTCGCAACCGTCGAATACGGGTAGTTCTAAGTTAAATATTCAATATTAAAAAATCACAGGAGATGATTATGATGAAAACTCGTATTAAAGCCTACCTTGCAGTAATCATCACCGCCTTTTTAGCCACTTTATTTTTTATAAAGCCTTTGATAGCAGATGATTTTACCAATATGTTTTCTTCAGGCTGTTCGCTTTGCGATACCAATCATTATTTATCGGAAGTGGCTTCTTATACTTATTCGACATTAGCAGCTGTTAATAATATTCCTGCGCTTTTGACCCCATTGACTAAATTAGCAGAGGCGATGTTAGTCTCAGATTCATCTGATGCGACGGCTACTTTTCAAGGAGATTTTACTTCTTATGCGAATGGATTATTAAATAATAATAAACAGCAGTTGAGTATTCAAACGACATTTCAGAATGATTTTTTTACGCAAAATGGCAAAAACCCTGCACCGACGACGACTAGTTTACCTTTTGCAAATGAACTGACTTATACGACTATGTTAAATAAACCTTTTTTTAAAGATACTGAAAAAGATGCGAATGGTAATGATGTGGATTCAGCTTTAAAATATGTTGAAAATGCTTCTGGGCAAGCCATCCCGCATATTGCGCCAGGGACAAATTGGAAAGGCAGTCAAACGAATCAAGATAAATATAAACAATTTTATCAAACAATTTCAGCGATTCAAACATTTAATACTTATGTGATGAGTGAGATGTATGTGAATGCTAAAAATAATTTTAATTTAAGTAATTTGCAAATTAAATTAATGCAAGATGCGAGTGATTCAGATAATTGGTTCAAGCAAGTGGCTAGCGAAGAAATAGGCATTGTTTTTCGGCAACTTTTATTATTTACCTCGCAGATTTATGTAGTTTTAATTAACTTATTGCAGACGAATAACAATATGGTTCAAGCCCAAGCAATGACGAATGCATTACTAATAGTAGGTAATCAGTTTACCGAACAAAGTCTAGCATCTAATGCGCAAGGGATGACGTATGGTAGTAGTTAATTAAATGTAGGGTGGATTAGACGCGTTTTTTGCGTCGTAATCCACCAAAAATTAAAACAAAAAGCATTACTCTGTTTGAACAAAGCTTGCAATCAGCCATTTTGTCCCAGCACTTTCAAATCGAACTTGAATTCTGGCTTGTTCTCCACGTCCTTCATATTGCAACACAATCCCTTCACCAAATGTTTGATGTTGCACTCGTTTACCAATCATCGAATGCTCAGTTTTGGTAAATGCAGGTTGTGGTGACGAAGATGCACGCGAAACAGTCGTTTTCATTCGCGCTTCTTCGATAAAACGCTTGGGAATTTCTCTTAAAAATCGTGAAGGACGATTACGCGTTTCTTTGCCATGCAAACGGCGTACCTCAGCATAGGTTAAATATAATTTTTGCATCGCACGTGTCATGCCCACATAACATAAACGACGCTCTTCTTCTAAACGCTGAGGGTCTTCTATTGACATATAGTGCGGGAAAAGTCCTTCTTCTAGGCCTGATAAAAATACCACAGGGAATTCTAAACCTTTCGCTGTGTGTAATGTCATCAATTGCACGCAATCAGTAGTTTTTGTTTGGCTTTCGCCTGATTCTAAAACAGCAGATGCTAAAAATGCCGCAAGCGGTGTCATTTCTTCAAAAGAAGTTTCTAATTCAAATTGACGAGCAGCATTGACTAATTCATGTAAATTCTCCAGCCGGGAAATGCCTTTTTCCCCTTTTTCTTTACCATATAAATCCAGCAATCCACTGCTTTCAATCACTAGCTCTACTTGCTCATAGAGTAGACAAGCTTGAGTCTTGATAGTTAAATCCATCATTAATCGCACAAAACCCTGTAAAGCATGACTTGCGCGAGGAGGTAATAAATTTTGTTCAATATGTGCGTTAGCAGAGGTCCATAAAGATATATTCTGATGCATAGCATAATCACGCAGGCTTTCAAGTGTTTTATCACCTAAACCCCGTGTGGGTGTATTAATAATACGTAAAAAAGCCGCATCATCATTAGGATGACTGATTAATCTTAAATAAGCTAACGCGTCTTTCACTTCTTGGCGATCAAAATAACGCAAGCCGCCATAAATACAATACGGTAAATTAAACTGAATCAGCGCTTCTTCAAAAAGACGAGATTGTGCATTAGATCGATATAAAATCGCCATTTCTTGCAGATTGCGGCCTTTTTGCTGTTCTTCTCGAATGCGACTTACTAAAAAACGTGCTTCATCTAAATCATTAAAGCCAGCATAAACAGTAATAGGATCGCCTTCTGCACCTTCTGTCCATAAATTTTTACCTAAACGTCCTTCATTATGTCCAATTAATTCATTAGCAGCTTTAAGAATAATGCCGGTTGAACGATAATTTTGCTCCAAACGAACGGTAGATGCCACAGAGAAATCACGACAAAAACGCGCAATATTTTCCACTTGCGCCCCACGCCATCCATAAATAGATTGATCATCATCCCCGACAATCATTACATGATTATGGGAGCCCGCTAATAATTGTACCAGGGCGTATTGAACAGCATTGGTATCTTGAAATTCATCAACTAAAATATAACGAAACCGTTCGCGATAGTCTTCTAATAGATCAGGATGACTCATCAAAAGACGTTTTACTTTTAATAATAAATCACCAAAATCAATTAAACCTGAACGAACACAAGCTTCTTCATACGCACGATAAATTTTCTTTAAAGTTATTTTATCCCCATCATTGGCGACTTCATCAGACGAAAGCCCATCGTTTTTAGTGGCGTTAATAAAGTAACTGGCAACCTTGGCTGGCCATCGTGTTTCATCTAAACCTAAATGTTGAATCGTGCGGCGAATCAAACGCAATTGATCATCGCTATCCATTATTTGGAAGGCTTGTGGTAAATTGGCTTTTTGCCAATGCAAGCGTAATAAGCGATGCGCTATGCCATGAAAAGTCCCGATCCACATGTTGTGAGCCGCCTCACCAACTAAAGAGGCAATACGATGACGCATCTCTGCGGCTGCTTTATTAGTAAACGTGACGGCAAGAATTTGATGCGCGCGTAAGCCCTCTTCTTGGATCAACCACGCAATGCGATGGGCAAGCACACGCGTTTTACCACTGCCCGCACCTGCCAATATTAATTGATGGCCTAAAGAGGCGCTCACCGCTTCTGCTTGAGCATTGTTTAAAGAATCGAGTAGAATAGATTTTTTCATAAGCGCCTATAATATAGAAAAACACTATGAAGACCAAACCAAATTATCAAAAAGCTACTTTTTTATTAAGCGTTGCTGATTGCAAGCAACTTCCGACGGATCAAGGCATTGAAGTCGCTTTTATGGGACGCTCAAACGCAGGAAAATCAAGTGTTTTGAATCGATTAACTCAAAATAAACAATTAGCACGCGTCAGCAAAACCCCAGGGCGCACGCAGCTTATTAACTTATTTGGTCTAGACGAAGAAAGACGTTTAGTCGACTTGCCAGGTTATGGCTATGCCAAAGTGCCTCTCAATGTGAAAGAACATTGGGGTGAGTTATTAGATAACTATTTACAAATACGAACGGCGCTACGAGGTGTTATTTTAGTGATGGATTGCCGTCATCCTTTTAAAAAAATTGACCAAGCGATTTTAGAATGGGGGTCAGATTGCAAACTTCCTTTGCATATTTTATTAAATAAAACAGATAAACTAAATACTAGTGATTTAAACCGTTTATTACATTCTATGCGAAAGAATCTCGATGGCTATCAAAATCCAGTGACTTTCCAATTCTTTTCTGCCTTAAAAAATACTGGAATCAATGAACTAAAACAAAAACTGGATGAATGGTTTTGCCAAGAAATTTAACTTTTTGTGTTATTTTTTTACATTTTTTATCAAATAAATTGAAAAAAGTAACTCTCTTGAGGTATCCTAATAGATTAGTTTGTTTTATTAATTAGTTACCGAAAGATAAAGAGGACATAAATTATGAATCAGCATTCAGCACCGTTATCAGCTGACTCACCGCTTATTCCTGCTAATCAATCATTACCTGAAATTACAATTAAGGCACTGATATTAGGTGTTATTTTAACAGTTGTGTTATCAGCTGCTAATGCTTATCTTGGACTAAAAGTGGGTCAAACTATTTCAGCTTCCATTCCTGCTGCGATTATTTCAATGAGCATTTTAAGATTTTTTAAATCTTCCAATGTGTTAGAAAATACTATGGTGCAAACTATGGCCTCTGTGGGAGAAGCCTTGATCGGAGGTGTGACTTTTATTTTGCCTGCGCTTATTATTTTACATGCTTGGGATTCATTTCATTATTGGCAAACTGTAGTGATTAGCTTGTTAGGTGGGATTTTAGGTGTTTTATTTACGATTCCTTTGCGACGTGCGTTATTGATTGACAATACGTTACGCTATCCAGAAGGAGTGGCTATCAGTAATGTATTTAAAGCCAGTGTCAATAAAGAAAAAGCAGATATGCGATTTTTAACCTTAGGTGGGGCTGCAGGTGCTGTGATTTCGCTGTGCCAAACGGGATTTCAATTTTTAACAGATAATGTTCAGCTATGGTTTAAAACACAAACCACTGTATTTGGTTTTGGTCTTGGGTTATCACCTGCTCTGATTGGTGCAGGCTATATTATAGGTATTAATATTGCATTGTGCATGTTAATTGGCGTAGTCGTGGGTTGGGTCATTGGCGTACCGGTATTAACTTTTTATTATGGGTTTGTCAGTACTGATACGGCGCATGATATTGCGATGACTATGTGGCAGCAGTATATTCGTTATTTAGGTGTGGGTTCGATGTTAGTTGCGGGGCTTTGGACACTTATTAAATTAATTAAACCAATTGCCCAGAGTTTAGTCGCGTCTTTTAAAGCGCTTCGTCAAACTAACCTGAATAAATCTGTTGATATTCGCACGGAACGAGATGTGCCTATTCACTACGTGATGTGGGGTGTTATTTTACTGTTAATTCCTTTAGCTTTATTGATTTATCTTTCTGTTATTCCTGCGCATTCTGGGTTAACAGATTCTTTTAGGCTATTACTTGCAGGGTTCAGCGGCATTTATGTTTTAATTGCGGGATTTATTTTTTGTTCGATTGCGGCTTATTTTGCAGGATTAATTGGTTCAACCAACACACCTGTTTCTGCTTTAATGATAGGTGCTCTATTGAGTCTTTGCTTATTGTTATTACTTATTTTTCGATTCAATGGTGGTGTTCATGGGCATGAGGTTATCGCGACTATTTTAGGTATTGGCACAACTGTGATCATGGGGGCAGGGATTGCCATTGCAAATGACACGATGCAAGATTTAAAAGTAGGGCAATTAGTGGGAGCCACGCCATGGAAACAACAAGTGATGTTAATTGCAGGTGTCGTCGTTGCAGCCTTAGTCATCCCGCCCGTTTTAAACTTATTATATAACGCTTATGGGATTGGTGGTGTTTTTCCAAGACCTGGAATGGATAAGGCGCAAATGCTTGCAGCGCCTCAAGCGGGATTAATGGCAGCTGTTGCTCAAGGCGTCTATGCGCATAATCTTAAATGGGCGACCATAGGCATTGGTGCCATTGTGACTGTTTTATTAATTTTTCTTGAAAAACCCTTACTTAATCGCGGCATTCGTCTTTCTGTTTTGTCAGTGGGTGTTGGGATTTATTTGCCATTGGATGCGACGATCCCGCTTATTATTGGCGGTATTTTAAGTTATTTCGTCGATCGTGCTTTGCATAAAAAAAATAGGGATCCTAAAAAAACCATTACGGCTCAACATAGTGGTTTAATTCTTTGTTGCGGCATAGTAGCGGGGGCATCCGTCATGAGTGTTATTTTAGCGATTCCTTTTGCAATCAAACAAAGTTCAGATGCCTTAAGTTTAATGCCAGCAAGTTTGCTTTATGTTGCGCAAATATTAGGAGTGATTGTGACTGTTTTACTCTGCGGATGGGTTTATCGTTTGACGGTGCGTGAAGTTAATTAAA
>Ga0207010_1019_pt1 | contig 51776 bp, 43 predicted proteins | sample Alteio_BWMinCont_82_FD_153465 | JGI IMG/M metagenome (GOLD analysis project Ga0207010, IMG submission 153465) | Enriched cells from forest soil in Barre Woods Harvard Forest LTER site, Petersham, Massachusetts, United States -... | ecosystem: Environmental > Terrestrial > Soil > Temperate forest >...
GTACAAAGAAAAAAACCCTCCTCGATGGAATTAAAAGCGATAGTTTCCACTTTACTAATTACCTGTTTTTCTCGTAGTCTGCTACGAAATTATCTGATTTTTTCGTAGTTGACTACGGAATTACTGGATTTATATATATAAAAATGGAAATTTCGTAGTATAACAAGAAAAAGGGGAAAGCAAAACCATGTTCAAGCGACTATTAGAATTATCTAAAAAGCGAAGTTTTTTCCTTTTTGGCGCACGCAGCACAGGAAAAAGCACCTTATTGAAACATACGTTTTCCAAAAATGAAACTCTATGGTGCAATCTGCTAAAGCCTGAAGAAGCAGATCGTTTTCTTAGAAAGCCCGAGACTCTCTATGAAATGGTCATGGCCCTTCCCGATTCAATCAATCACATTGTTATCGATGAAGTTCAGAAAGCTCCAAAGCTACTTGATGTTGTACATCTTCTGATGGGAGAGACAAAAAAGGTATTTATAATGACAGGTTCTTCGGCGCGTAAACTCAAGAGAGGAGTGCACTTACTTTACCGCTTATGGAAAAGACTTCGGGATATGGTGATGCATTTGAACCTAAGCAGCTTTATTCGCCTTAGCCGAGATTTTGGAGATTGTGAAGCAATCTGCCTAAGCCGCGATCGATACCTAAAAAAAATCGAAAACGTCACATCCTACTTTTGGCAAGACGGCATTAAGATGATTTTCCGGAAGCATCTGTTATGAGGGAGCGGGCGAGTTTTTCGCCGTGGGGGGTGATGTAGATTTCATTTTCCCCTTTCTTCTTGATGAAGTTGGAACGGATTAGGAGGTTGCAGATGGCGTCGACGCCGCGCTGCTGGAGGCCGGCCAAATCGCCGATCTTATAGCGATCGAGCGGATCATCTATTTCCGACTGTTTCATTGCTTCTTCATAAAGCTTGATGATAAATATTTCGTCTTTCGTTCTATGCGTCATCCTTCATCCTTTTTTTAGCCTGACGCCGCCGGGGGTATCTTCAAGGATATATCCTCTTTGGGTGATGAAGTCGCGCATCTCGTCAGATAGTTTCCAGTTCTTATCTTTCCTTGCTTGCTGCCTTCTTTCGAAGGCTTCTTGCAGTTCTGCAGGGATAGCTTCGTCATGTTTTTCGAAATGCATGACGCCTAGGATTGAATTGAATTTTTTCATCAGCTCCAAGGCTTGCCCGGCTTCATCCTTACTGATCTTTCCCGCATCGCAAAGGCCATTGACTTCCCTGACAAAATCAAAGAGGGCTGCCAAGGCAGAAGAGATGTTGAGGTCATCGCCTAGAGCATGTGCAAACTGCTCATAAGCTTTCTCTATCTCCCCTTTAAGCACTCCACCGGAAACTGTTGAATTGATGTGGCAGAGCCTTTGGATGAAGTCATCGAGCCTCTGCAGCGAGCATTTAGCTGCTTCCAGCCCATGGAAAGTGAAGTTAAGTTGAGTTTTATAATGGGTATGGAGAAGAAGGTAACGTATCTGCCTGCCGGTGAATCCCTTATTCATCAGATCGCGCAACGTAAAGAAGTTGCCCAGGCTCTTAGACATCTTTTTGCCGTCCACAACCAAATGTTCGGAATGCATCCAGTGTTTGACGAAAGCTTTGCCGGAGCATGCTTCTGACTGGGCAATCTCATTTTCATGGTGCGGAAACATGTTGTCAATGCCACCGACGTGTATATCGATGGTCTCGCCAAGTATCTTCATGGCCATGGCTGAACATTCGAGGTGCCATCCTGGGCGTCCCGGGCCAAACGGACTCTCCCAATAAATCTTGCCATCTCTTTCAGGTTCGTAGCTTTTCCACAGGACGAAGTCGGCGACATGTTCTTTTTCATATTCATCAGCTACGACCCTTTCAGAAGCTCCGGCTTGCAGCTCATCGAGTTGGAGATGCGATAAGCAACCGTAGCGAGGAAATTTACTGATGGCGAAGTAGATACTGTTGTCCTTGCCCCTGTAAGCGACACCCTTTTCAAGGAGGATGTTGATCATGTCGATCATCTCTTGAATATAATCGGTTGCTGCCGGGTAATGTTCCGCCGGCTCTATATTCAAGGTTTTGAGATCTTCAAAAAAAGCCTTCTTATATGGCTCTGTAAACTGATCAAGTGTGATGCCATTGGCGATAGCCCCTTTAATCGTCTTGTCGTCCACATCAGTCAAATTCATCACTTGAATGATGGGGAAGCCGAAAAACTTGATCGTCCGGCGCAAAATATCTTCAAAGATATAGGTCCTGAAATTGCCTATATGGGCGTAATTGTATACTGTTGGGCCGCAGGTATACATCCGAATGGTACCGTCGATGAGCGGAGCAACAGGTTCTTTGCTGCGCGATTCTGTGTTATATAATTTAAGGGTAGTTTTCATAAGATGGTTGCTACTTTCACTTGTGTTGTTGAGTCGTTATTTACGGGAATCTGCGATTCGAGCTGACGGTAATTGATTTTACCCGTACCCATGAAAGGCATTTCATCCAATTTGATGACTTTATACACCTTTACCAGGTTGCTGAAGCCCCCTTCGCGAAGGATTTTGTTCAACTCTTCATTGGTGGTATCAAAGCGGGCGAAGACATAAATCTTGGTCCTCTCTCCCGCTTCTTCTTTCGCCGATACAGCCAGGACCGGTCCTTCGCCTTCGGCACGATCTCCAAGAGTCTTTTGCAAGGTATCTTCAATCGATGCAAGGCTGATCATTTCCCCGCCGATCTTAATGAAGCGCTTTAGCCTTCCTGACAGGATCAGGTTGCCATTGGAATTTAGATAGCCAAGGTCGCCTGTCGAATACCACTGCTGCCCATTCAACGAAACAAACGGAGAAGAGAGTCCGTTATTGAGGTAGCCGGCAAAGATATTGGGCCCTTTGGCCAGGATCAGCCCTTGCTGTCCTTCAGGAGCAGGCTGATGCGTTTCCAAATTGACAATTGATAACTCTACATTGTCCAGCGGCCTGCCGATGCCATTGGTAGGATCTCCGGACATATTAACAGTCAGGATAGGCGAGCATTCGGTGATTCCGTAGCCTTCGATCAAGGAACAACCTTTAAGCTCTTTAACCATCTTGAACAAGTCTGCAGGCGCTTTTTCAGCTCCAGTAACGCAGAGTCGAAGTGTGTTGAGCTGCTCCTTATCCCCATTCTTGAATATCCCTTTGAGGAATGTAGGTGCGCCGCAGATGATAGTTGCACCCCAACGCTGGACCTCTTTTGCCAAAGCTTTGCCATTGGTGGGATCAGGATAAAAAGCTACCCGTATACCGCCTAGAATGGGCAGAAGTCCGCTGACAGTAAATCCAAATGAATGAAATGGAGGCAAAATCCCCAAAAGGACATCATCGCGGCGGATTTCAACCTTTTCGATTGCCGACCTTTGGTTGCTCAAGACGTTCCTATGGGTCAATGGCACCCCTTTTGGCATGCTTTCAGTGCCGCTTGTGAAGAGGAGAACAGCTTTGGAATCTCCACTTCTATTATGTACGCCAAAAGCTTTTAAGATGGACTTAGTGCTCATCTTTGATCTGATAAAAGCTAACGCCTTGTCCTTTATTGTGAATTTCCTACGAGCATCTTCAAGGGTGATGATCTGGTCTTGAATTCCGTCAAAATCGATATTTTCCAATCGATCAAGAAATGCCCAAGAGGAAAGGATTGCTTGTACCTTGGAAAGTGCCGCAACGGTTTCCAGGTGACGGACACCGACGGTCCAGTTAATCATCAATGGAACTTTTCCTGCCAGCTGCGTTGCGATGATCGTCAGGTAAGCGGCCACGCTCGATGGGAGCAAGATACCGATGTACTCTCCTGGTAATTTGCGGATGTATTCAGCTAAAATAAGCACCATCAGCTTCGCCTTCGAATAGGTGACGACGCCGGCCCGCAGGTCTCCACACATGACCTCGCCATCTTTGTCTTCGCATACCTTAAGGAAGACTTCAGGTATTGTCTCCCCTTCAGGAATAAAAGCCCTGTCGCTCGGTAAAGACTTGAACCATTTGGACAGGTTAATCCCCACTTCCTCTTCCTGCTCGCCAAAAGAAATCTGCCTGGCAGCAATGGCCATCACCTTCCCCACAGTTGTCAGCTCGCTGACAGGGACTCCGGAAATGTCAAAATTGTCATCCAAAAATGAGAGGAGCTCAGCATTGTCCAGTGAATCCAGTCCGAGGTCAGATCCCAATGCGAGATCTGGTGTCACCTTGTCTTCGGGTAAGTGGGCCATCTGCGCAATTTCTTTCTTCACCTTGTTCTGGATATCTGCAGGAACTTTTGTGATGTCGACACCCTCTTCGGTATCTTTGGCTTTCCTGATATCGGGTAATTCATTTCTCCACATGCTGTAGGAAACGAGATAGAGGCTCTCGCCGGGTTCAGGACCTTCTTGTTTTGTTATACCGTCAGGCCGGTTATAAAAATTCTCCAGATACTGGTTGATCTCAACTCGCGATCCTTTAAATGGAAAATCGGCGGGTGCAGGAACAAATTCAATGGTGACATTACGCCTAGGAGTAAAAAATATGAAATTCTTTAAAGCTTTCTTGAATCCCCACCACATATTGGCAAACATGAGAGGACTCTTCCCCGTCTGGCCTTTAGAAAAGCTGCTTCCCCACAATCCAGTTGTTCTGACCAGTACGATATTTGCTTCAGGGACCGACTCGATGATTTTAGGGACTCCTGAAGCCCCGATCACCTCTTTGGCCTGATACTTGACTTTTCCTGCGGGATAAATCAGAAAGTTTTCTTTATTGCGCAATTCATTAATAACCGTTTCGATCACTTGATCGACTTTCTTTTTCTTAATGCTATTACTTGTCGTGACAAAGTTGGGGATCGGCAGGGCGTTCATCAATTTCATGACGCCATGAACCAAAGGAGTATAATACATGTATTCGACAATCATCGGCCTGATGGGATATTTTCTCCATATCGCGACAGCGACGAGGGTCGGATCAACGAATACTGTCGGATGGTTCGGCAAAAACAACACCCCGCCCGGTTTATTCAAAACTTTAGGATTTAGATATTCCGCTCCCTTAATAGTGACGCGGTAGCGAAACCACAATGTAAACCGCATAAAATAAAGCAGCATCAAAGCTAAAAAGTTTCTCACATTCATCTCCTATGAGTTAATCGTCTATTTTAAAGGAGATGAGAGAAAGAATAAAGGAGAAAGTAGAGAAGAGGCCAGGGTATATCAAGAAAAATGATCAGAAAAATGATCGGGAATAAACAGCTGAGGGCTGTAATGCCGCATAACGACATTACAGCTCTTTAATTCCACCATTTCGATGGATCGTTCTTTATCGGGGATGGTTCTGCGGAAAATATTAAGGATATCTTGAGGGTTGGTCCGTTGCTCTTTTGTAATCTGGAGAATTGGGACTGATTCGCCTCGAGGTGTGGTCAAAAGGACTTCAAAAAATTCATCATTAAATGAAGAGGAAAGATTAATATTCATCTCATTGCCCTCCTATACTGCGGGGAGTTGAAATTTTGCGTTTTACGCCGCGTGAAAGCTCTCTCGGCTCGACGATCGTCAGCGGGTTAATATTTATAATATGAATCCGTTGACGATCGTCGAACCCCGAGGCTTTGACGCCGCGGAAAACGCAAAATTTCAATACCACGCAGTATAAACCTGATTGTATCGGGCGAAGGAATAATGTAAAGGACTAAAAGAGACTAATGGAAAGAAGTGCAAAAATAATTTTAAAGTCTTTAGGCTTTAGCCTTTAGCTTTCCGCCTTTAACAAGATTTCTTTTAGTTGATGACAAATGATTTTGCCTTCTCTGAAGGACATTTTCTTTTCGGCACCTTCAAGCGTCAGCCATCTACTGGATTTGATTTCTTTTTCTTGCAGGGCGATTGCCCCTTCAACTTCAGCGATGAAATAGGTGACCCGCTTACTGATCAGGTCGCCGGCCCATCGAAACATATATTTTTCTATCATTGTTTGATTGGAAAGATAGGAAGTGACTTTTAGTCCGGTCTCCTCTTCCAATTCCCTCTCCGCTGCTTCCTGGTGCGTTTCACCTTTATTCGCATGTCCTTTTGGAAAAGCCCAATGACCGGCTTGATGCTGAACGAGAAGTACTTGCCACCCGCCATCATGCTGCCTTAGAGGAATGATTCCATAAGAACTTTCGTATAACATCTATGATGGCTTATAAGGACCTAGGACAATTGATGCATTATGCCCACCAAACCCGAACGAATTGGACAAAGCGTACTTTACTTTAATTTTTTCTGCTTTGGTAGGGACATCAAAAGCCAGGCCTGGTTCAGGATCTTCTAAATTAATTGTAGGGTGCATGATATCATCAGTGATGGCCTTAATGGTAGCTATCGCTTCGACCCCTCCAGAGCCTCCCAATAAATGCCCTGTCATTGACTTGGTAGCGTTCATTTTGATGGCTGCAGGATTTCTGAAAACTTTCTTCAAAGCATTGACCTCAGCCATATCACCGGCAGGTGTTGAAGTGGCATGAGCATTGATATAATTGATATCATCAGCTTCGATTTCAGCATCGTTAAGCGCATTGCGAATGCATAAAGCGACACCCTCGCCATCGGCTCGCGGTTCTGTCATGTGATAGGCATCACAGGAAAGTCCGCCTCCAACATACTCGGCAAGGATGGTCGCTCCCCGCTTCAGTGCGTGCTCTAAACTTTCCAGAATAATGACGCCGGCCCCTTCGCCTAATACAAAGCCATCCCGATTGCGGTCCCAGGGTCTTGAAGCCCTTGTCGGCTCATCGTTGCGCTGAGATAAGGCTTTGCAAGCACAAAATCCGGCTAATCCCATGGGGATGACAGGAGCTTCAACGCCGCCTGTGATCATCAGATCGGCTTCGCCGTTTCTGATATGCTGGGCAGCGGCTATGATCGAATTATTGGATGTCGCACAAGCGGTAGAAATGGAATAGTTGGGCCCCATAAAGCCAATCTCCATGCCTAGGAGGGCTCCACACATGTTCGTCAGGATGTATGGGACAAAGAATGGAGAAACCCAGCGCTGCCCTTTTTCAAACAGTGTTTTGACCCCTTCGGTATAGACGGTCATGCCGCCCATGCCGGAGCCAATGAGGATGCCGCAGCGCGATTTATCAAGTTTCTCAAGAGCTTCACCGGTTAGCTTGGCATATTCCAACGATTTTTTACCGGCAACTATTGTGTAAGCGATGCATTTGTCGACACGACGGGCTTGCTTTTTATCGAGATATTCGCCAGGATCAAAATCTTTAATGATTCCTGCAAAGCGTGTGGGGAATTCGGCGCAAGGGAAATCAGTAATCGGGTTAATACCGCTCTTACCCGCCAGAAGATTTTGATAAAAAGTGTCAACATCATTTCCAAAACAGGAAACAATGCCCATACCTGTGATGACGACTCTCTTTTTATGATTCTTCATGATGTTATAATCTTCTCTCCGAGTTTGATTTTAACATCAATGATTTTACCTTGATGCCACAGTCTTTCCAGAGAGTATTTTTCCCTCATCTCGGGAGTAAACAAATGGACGACGAAGTCGACAAAGTCGATGACGACCCAGTCTCCGTCCCTTTCTCCTTCGACATGGATGGGTTTGACACCATGTTTGGCAAGCTCATGGATGACAGAACCACCAAGTGCTTTTGTATGCCTGTCGACTGTACCCTCTGCAATGATAAAATAGTCTGTCATTGTACAGATTTCTCTGACATCCAGAACAATGCAATTAAAGCCTTTTTTATCATAAATGGCTTGTGCCGCATGAGTTATTTCTTTTAAAATTTCGCTTTTCATAATTCTCTTATTGTTTTCAGAGCATGAGTATAGCATATTTACATAATAGGTTACAACAGGAGAAAGCAGACTTGGGATTCAGAGCAGGTAAAAGCGACTTGAAACATTACGGTGTCTGACACCATAATGTTTCAAGTCGCTTTTACCTGCTCCGAATCCCACTATTTCTGATAGAGCTTATGCTCTTTGATGTAATTGAGGACAGAATCGGGAATAAGGCCTTCGCAGGAAATTTGTCTGTCTAGGCGAGAACGGAGTTCGGTCGCAGAAATGTTCATTTCATTGATGGTCGTCATCCCATCCATGATGGCTTGATGAAGGGCCAGATTCTCCGATGAGTGAGCCCAGATTCCTGGGCGGGTGCCTATAAGAATTTTTGCCAATTTGATGATCTCATCAGGGCGATGCCATTTTTCAAAAGCAATTGTGATATCTTCACCTAACAACAGATAATAATCATTATCAGGAATTTGCTCTTTTAATTCTTTTAAGGTATCGACGGTGTAGGAAGGGGCGGCTCTGTTTAACTCAATATTATTGACTACGAAATCCTTATAGGGAGCGATTGCCAATTTGATCATGGCAAGTCGATCTTCTGGACTCTCACACATCCTGCCAGGCTTCAGCGGGTTTACATTTGCAGGAATAAACCACACTTCATCCAGCTGATGGCGCTCTTTTAACTCTTTGGCCAAATTCAGATGGCCCTTATGAATAGGGTCAAACGTACCACCCAACAACCCGATTTTTTTTTTCATCAGTCCTTTTGCCTTTATTCTAGTATTTCCCAATTGTTTGCACTGCACAGCTTTCGCAATTTTCTGTCAGGGTAAACGCCAATGGCTTTGCCGGCAGCGCAGAGTATAGGTAAATCAAGGGAACAGTCGGAATAGACAGTGATCTCAGGAGGATTTACTTGCAGCAGATGAGCTAAATCTAATAATGTTTTAGCTTTTGTCTTTCCTTCCATGACCTTCGTTATCTTGGAGAAATTACCTTGATGATCTGACTGATAAGTCGTCGCGTACCAAAGTTGTATACCCCATTTCCTGGCAATCGGTTTGACCAAAAAATCGGGAGCGCCAGATAAGATGGCGCAATGGTACCCTTGCTTTTTTGCATTTGTCAAATGGAGTACAATGGAATGATTGGTCATCTTTTCTAGTTGATCATTAAGAAATGCTTCTACATGTAGGTTAACGAGTTCTGTCGATTTGCCTTTAAAAAGGGCAGAAAAAGACTTGTAGTGAAGATCTTCGATGGAGAGATTGAACCATTTATGCCGTACGTAAAAGAAGAGGCATTTGATCAAATGATGGAATTTGATGAATCCTTGCTTATGCAAATAAAAACCGAAGCGGAAGCTGCTATTGGAATTTAGAAGCGTATGATCCAAATCAAAAGCAGACAACCTATTCAATTATTATCCTTTGTTCACCAATTTCTGAAGTTCAGAGATTTTCTGTTCGATCTCGCGGATGCCTTGACTGGCTTTTTCTAACCGATCTTTTTCTTCGTTAATTTGCTCGTTGACACTCATCGCCTTTTCAAAATCCAGGGTAGATGATCCGGCACCTTTACGCAATTGTTCAAGCTGATCTTTAATTTCCTGACGGCGACTCTTACGCTGGGTTAGGATTTCTTTCAGCTGCTGTAGCGCTTGCCTGTCATCGTCAGAAAGCTTGAGCAATTCTAGCTCCTTCTTATTGGCTATGATTTCCTTAATAGGCTTCAGCAGTTTTTCAATCTCCTGCTTCTCAATTTTTGTTATTGCAGCCTCTTGAATTTGCTTGAGGATATCATCACGTTCTGCTGTTAAAGCTTCAGGTTCGTATGTTTCAGCTTGTCTTAATAGGTTTAAAGCAAGGTCTTTCAACGAATGGAATTTCTCTTTTTTCTGTCTATTTTTTTCAGCTTCATGCTGCTGCCTGGTCTCTTCGGCTGTACGGGCTTTATCATGAACGAGAGTACGAAGTCCATTTAGTTCTTCTCTAAGGGATTTTACTTCATCTCTGCCTAGTTCGGTTTTGCGCATGAAAGCACTGATCTCATCGATCTTAATGTTCCCTTCAGGAACTGAACCATCTTTTTCGAATATTTCCCTGGCTTCATTAATTTTTTGTCTAACGAGGTCGGCATTATCCTTGAAGGCAGCTTTTTGCTGGGACCATTCTTTTTTCCTCTCCTTCTCCTCACCTCTCATCTTATCCCAACATTCGCTCAGCCTTACGCGAGTTTGTGAGAAAGTCCCGGTATTCAGAGTAAGCTCTTTAGCTAGTCCCTGGAGGGCTTTAATATCATCTCTTAAGTTAAACAGGGACCCGCGCAGTTCATTAGAAAAATTTGACTGGATAAACTGGTCGACATCAGCTGAGAACTGGTCGCTGATCTGCTTAATCAGCTCTTTTCTTTTTGGAAAAACGGTGTTGCCAATCAGAGATAGCCTTTGAAAAAACTTATTTTTCTGGCGAACTCTCATCTCCGTCTTGATCAACTCTTTTCGCAAACCGTTGATGCGGGTTGCTTGTACGTTCAGGACATTAAGCTGTGACTGAAGACCTTTATAGAAATCGGCTTGATGACTTAAAGCAGGGGGCAAAGCAATGTTAAAATTACCTGTCTTTGCAGTTTGACCGATTTGTTCGATATCTTTTTCTACGGCTTGGATGGCAATTTCAATTTGCTCTGTAGCAAAAGCGCTTTGCTCATCGAGGATTTCCTTTAAGCGGCGGGCCTCTTTCGATAATTCGCTATATTTGTTCCACAGCACTGTACGCAGCATCGGAGAAACGTTCTCTCTAAATAATGGCAAACAGAGGCGCCGTGCGTCCCAGAAATTGCGGAAATGGGGCGTCCCTTCTTTAGCCAGAGACTGCTCCATAAAATCGATAGCAAGCTGCAGCTTCCAATCTACATCAGGCTTCAGCTCAAAAGCCTTTTGGAAAGCAGCAAATTCTGGTGTTTGCTTCTCATGCGATTCCGGAGAATCAGGATGATCAATTAAATCTGTTTCGCTCATTGTAACTTCTTCTATAGAATTTTGATTGTACATAGACCACCGGTAGGAATTGTTCACTGCATGATCATAGTCCATCCCCTATTTTTAGTAAATCAATTTTTTCAGGAGACAGGAGACGGGAGTAATTCGAGTCCTGCTAGGGACGGCATATGCCTATACTAGAGCGGACAGGATAGACAGGATATTTAGGATAGACAAGATGGGGAAGCGGACAGGATGGACAGGATATTTAGGATAGACAAGATGGGGAGCGGACAGGATGGGGAGCGGACAAGATGTAAAGGATATTTAGGATAGACAAGATGGAGAGCGGACAGGATGGACAGGATATTTAGGATAGACAAGATGGAGAGCGGACAAGATGTAAAGGATATTTAGGATAGACAAGATGGGGAGCAGACAAGATGTAAAGGATATTTAGGATAGACAAGATGGAGAGCGGACAAGATGTAAAGGATATTTAGGATAGACAAGATGGGGAGCAGACAGGATGGACAGGATATTTAGGATAGACAAGATGGGGAGCAGACAAGATGTAAAGGATATTTAGGATAGACAAGATGGGGAGCAGACAGGATGGACAGGATATTTAGGATAGACAAGATATCAAAATGGATAGGATAGATTAAGATACAATAACTTACGGCAGGAAACCATAAAAATTTAAAAGCCCCTTTTTATCTTCAGCATTCGTTCAGGCTTATACTAATTCCAAATATCCTATCCACACATTATCTTGCCTATCCTAAATATCCTTTACATCCTGTCCGCTCCCTATCTTGTCTATCCTAAATATCCTGTCCATCCTGTCCGCTCCCCATCTTGTCTATCCTAAATATCCTGTCCATCCTGTCCGCTCCCCATCTTGTCTATCCTAAATATCCTGTCCATCCTATACGCTCAAAATCCTGTATATCCTAAACATCCTAACCATCCTATCCGCTCTAATATAGGCATATGCCGTTCCCAAGGGAACTCTAAACTCCCGTCTCCCGTCTCCCGTCTCCTGTCTCCTGTCTCCTACAAAGCCTCGTAGTCCTTCTGAATGATATCGAAATAGAGCTCAGGATCGTGCAATTCCACATCGATCCAATGGAAAAGAGGTTCCTTCTTGAACCAGGTGAATTGCCTTTTGGCGTAGTGGCGTGTGGCCTGCTTAAAGTTTTTGATAAAGTGTTGATAGTCTTCGGGCGACTGAGCGGTCTGCAAATAATCTAGTGCCTGCCTGTAGCCGATCGCCTGGGTGGCTGAATTATTTTGCTTGATCCCCTCTTTTTCGAGTCGTATGACCTCATCCAGAAACCCTGCTGCCAGCATCTGGTCGCATCGTTTATCTATCCGTTCATAGAGTTTATCTTTGGGACGGTGGAGAAACCAGCAACGGAAATCGAAATTCTGTGGTTTGCGGCGTCCCTTCCATGACAATTTACTGACTTTCTTATTGGTCAGGGTTATGATTTCAAGGGCCCGTACAATCTTTTGTTTATCATTCTTGGTTATTGTTTTGGCATATTGTGGATCAAGAATCTTCAATTTTTCATAAAGGGCTTCAGCCCCCATCTTCTCCATCTCTATCTCAAGTGACTTTCTAAGTTCTGGAACCGACGGAGGGCCACTTGGAGGGCCATACAGAAGGGCATGAAGATAAAATCCTGATCCTCCGGCCACAATGGGAACATTGCCTCGATCGATTACTTGCTGGATGGCGTGGCGCGCTTCATAGTAAAAGTCGACAACATTGAAACTTTCGGTGATATCACGGATGTCGATAAGATGGTGCGGAACAAGCAACCGTTCTTCCTTGGTAGGCTTGGCAGTCCCAATATCCATTCCCCGGTACACTTGCATGGAATCGGCAGAAATGATCTCTCCGCCCATCGCCTGGGCTAGATTCATCGCCAAGGCCGATTTGCCGCAGCAGGTAGGGCCGGAAATAACAATGACCCGTTTTTTCTTTTTTTGTAAAGTGGGAGGAATCTGCTTTTGGACTTCTAAAGCAAAGTTTAAAATGATCCGTCTGACTGCTTCCGTTTCAAATGCAACTTCGCTCATTCATCCATCCAATATGTTCAAAACCTACGAAGGCCTTCTTCAAGGGTATTAGCTATCTCTAATACTTGTTGGCATCCTGATATTTTCAAGATATCCATGAGGAAAAGGCTTGGTGCGACCAAGACTAAATTGCCCGACATCGACCTTAATTTCCTGGTCACAGAAACAAACACGCGAAGTCCGGCACTACTGAGATGCTGAACTCCTGAAAGATCGATTAAAACTTTATTTTTTCCTTGATTAATGAATTCAAAGATTTTGCATTCGGATGAAGGACTTGTGATCGCATCCAGATTGCCACTCATTCGTAAAATTACAACATCACCTTTGATTTCTTCTTTAATGACAATGCCGTTCATTCTCTCTCCTCCAGTAAATTTTATCTTATTCTCTCTCTCAAGAAATTGCAAGAGTAATTCAAAAACTTTTACTTCTTTTGCATCTTTGCGTTGAAATTTTAGCGAGGCTATTAGAAGATAGAACCATGGATAAAATAAAATTATTTGGGTGCAGGCAGCACAATTTAAAGAATTTAACCTTTTCAATTCCAAAAGGGGCGGTCACAGTTATAACGGGTATCAGTGGATCCGGGAAGTCTTCTTTGGCTTTCGATACCCTCTTTGCTGAAGGACAGCGCCGCTACCTGGAGTACCTTTCCCCGCAGACTCGTTCCCTGATTAAACAGCTGCCGCGGCCCGACGTCGATCTGATCGAAGGGCTATCCCCTACTTTAGCTATCAGCCAAGGGTTTCGACAACTTTATCCGAGAGGAATTGTTGCAACCTACACAGACATCTATGACTTTTTAACTATTCTTTACGTCAATGTGGGGGAACAGCATAGTCCAGCAACAGGTAAAAGGCTGCACCGACACACCAGACAAGAAATCATCGAACTGATACTCAAAGACTACCCCTCCGGTACCAGGATCCAGCTATTGGCTCCTGTGAAGTTGTCGAGGGAAGAGCCAGGAGAGGCCATTGGCCGCCTACAGAGGATGGGGTTCATCCGCCTCCGGATCAATGGAATTGACTGGATCAGTGAAGATCCCTTGCCTCCACTTGATGAAAAAACGCAAATAGACGTTATTGTCGACCGGCTGGAGATGAAGGAGGGGGTACGTGAAAGACTTGCCCTTTCGCTAGAAACTGCCCTGGACCTTAGTCTGGGAATATTGAAAGTACAGGAAGGGAAAGAGGGGAATATCCGTCTCTTCACCACAGTATATGTATGTCCTGAAACAGGCATTTCTTTTGTCCCCCTGGAAAAAGCGGACTTTAACTTTAACTCGCCACGCGGCGCCTGTCAGGCTTGTCATGGTCTCGGATGTGAAGTATGCCATTCGGGAAGGCTTAAACCCGAAAGCCTTGCGTGCCTTATTCGTGGCAAAGGAATCCATCAGCTTTGTGCGATGACGGTCTCCGACCTGATTCAGGAAATCGGAAAGTGGACTTTTGTAGGAAAACAAGAGGTCATAACCAAAGAAATCATTCCACAGATCCTCACAAGACTGAATTTTTTAATACAAGTGGGACTTGGGTATTTGGAGTTAAGCCGTCAGGGAAATACCCTCAGCGATGGAGAAGCCCAGAGGATCCTTCTCGCCTCGCAAATCGGCGCCAAGCTGTCTGGCATCATTTACATCCTGGATGAACCCTCTTTGGGACTGCATAGACAGGATATCCAGCATCTGCACCAAGTGATCCGGGGACTGAACGATTTAGGAAATACGGTCATTTTGGTGGAACATGAATCAAGTCTGATCAAACAGGCCGACTATCTGATTGAATTAGGTCCCGGTGCCGGCATCCATGGCGGCAATATCATCTTTCAGGGAGATGTTAAAGCACTTTTAAGTGATGCTAATAGTATTACAGGCCAATGGATCAGCGGCAAAAAACAGCTGCCTCCGCCGCCTATTAGAAAAGGGAAAAAAGAACAGCTGGAAGTCAAAAAAGCCTCGCTTCACAACATCAAAAACCTGTCGATGAAAATCCCTCTGGAATCCTTTGTCGCCTTTTGCGGTGTATCTGGATCCGGAAAATCTACATTAGCAATCGATATCATTGGCGAAGAGATCCATCAATATCTCGCCGATGGAAAACAGTGTTCTTATTTAACTAATTATGAAGGGATCCGCCGCTTGGTCATCAGCCAAAAGCAGGCCGACCGCTACTCCTCGCGCTCCATTCCTGCCACCTATGTCAATATCATGAAGCCCTTGAGAGAGTTGTTTGCAGAAACCAGGCTAGCTAAGGCCAGGGGCTATACACCTTCCCGCTTTAGCCTCAATAAACGGGGCGGCCGTTGCGATACGTGTGAGGGGCTTGGGTATACCAAAGTAGCCCTCCTATCAGACCTGATGATCCCTTGTGAAGTGTGTCAGGGACAGCGATATAATTATGAAACACTGCAGGTCACTTGGGAAAACCTCAGTATCGCCCAAATGCTCAATTTGACTGTGGCAGAAGCTGCTAAGCTATTCAGGTATAACCCCTACATCGCCCATCCCTTAGAGCTTATGCAAGAGCTCGGTCTTGAATATCTTACACTAGGGCAGCCATTCAACACCCTTTCGGGTGGAGAGGTCCAGAGGCTCAGGCTGGTCGCGGATTTAGCCACAAAATCATTAGAACCAACACTTTACATCCTAGACGAACCGTCGACCGGCCTCCACCTGCAGGACATTGAAAAGCTGATCCAAATTTTCCACAGACTAGTCGAAAACGGCCACTCCCTCTTCGTTATTGAACACCATCTGGAGATCCTGCGTCAAGCCGATACCCTCATCGAACTAGGTCCCGGCGGCGGTCCCCATGGAGGGGAGCTTCTCTTCCAGGGCTCGCCTGCCAAGCTGAGTGGAAAAGACACACCAACCGGAAAGCTGTTGTAAAGGGTGCGAAGCACTTTGGATTGCTCGTGGCTTGACACCACTTTTCTGCGGCTTCGGCTTGCCAAAGCGCTTCGCGCCTCTCTTTGGCATCTTTTTCGCAAATAACTATATATAAATATATATCAATTTATAGTATAATAAATATGTAGGAATTAATTAATTTAATTGTTTGGAGAATATTATGTCTCACCTTTACAATTATTCTGTTACCCCGCCTCCCCTTCCAGGTTCAACAATACCAACACATGATCTTAATTTTGAACGCGCTTCTACCCCCACATCCCCTGATGCCATTTCCCCGGCAAGGATGTTGGAACATGTGATCGCTCAGGAAAAGCCAAGCCATATCGTTTCGATAGCTAAGTTTGCTTATAATACTTGCGCTTATTCAGTAGTGACTTCTGTCAGTTTTGGAAAAAAAATTATTTACAGATTATTTGGAGTGAAGACATCAACGGCACCTGTCTCTACTGAAAGAGAGGTACATGGCCAGCGTATCTATCATTATAAAAAAGACTTGGAGCCCTGGTTTGACAATATGATCAATGCAGGAAAACAGGCAGTGGAAAAGATCCATAAAGATTTTGAGAAACTCGTAAGTAAAAAAATACGATCCATGCATGAAGATCTTATTCCGGTCGCCAATATAGAAAAAGAAAAGGCATTGGAAAAATTGGACCACATACAGCGAGCCCTTAAAAAAGGACATTTTTCCGAAGAGATGGACGCTGTCCTCGTTGCTGAAGGCGACGCCATGAAGATCTACAAAAAGTTTTCCCAGCAAATCGAAAAAGGAATTCATAAAATCATTAAAAATTACGGTAAAGCCATTAAGGACGAGACACTGGGTACAGATAAAATAAAAGGTTTTATTGTTACAGACAATACTCGCAAACACATAGAAAAATTCAGCCAGGAAGTGGAAGAAACGGCAGCTGACAGGGAAGGTATTGAACGGTTTAACCTCTACCATAAAGATCCTCTTTGGGATCCGTCAAAGCCAACAAACAGAGTCATGGGCTTCACGTACATCGAGAAGACATATGACGAAGAGGAAAAAAAATGGGTAGAAGTTTCCAAAGATGTTAAAGCGGTAAGTTCGTTTCTGGCGCTAGGGCCAGCCTTTTCATCACAAGCTCCAAGGAATAGGGAAGCAAATGAAGTCGTTGCCCCAAACTTTTTCAGGTCTACTTTCAAGCTTCCCAATATTAGAACCAATGAAGAAGAAACAGTTCTTGATGTCACCCGCTCCGCTATAACCGTCGAATTTGATCTGGAAGATCCCATCAAGAGAACAAAAGCGAATAGGATTCTTCTTAAGCAAACAATTGATGCCGGGGTCCTGCATTGGATGGATAAGCTGCCTGCAAGTGAACTGGAAAGCCATGGCACAAATGACAATCCGATTGTGTTCAAAAGGACCACCGTCAACTTCCTGACGCCTGATATCTTGCGTTCCTGGTCTGCCAAATATCCCATCTTCAGAAAAATTATATCTAAAATTCCGTACATCGGCCATGCCCTTACAGGAGCTCCTGCAGATAACGAAAGATCTCTTGCGCTGCAGAGTCTGGCTACCCATCGCGACATGGATGGCACAGTTCACCCTTATAAGTATAAAGATGCTGAAGGCAATGAGAAGACCGTATACGTTAAATATGACCTCCACTATTTCAATATCCCTAACAACAAGCATTATGATCTGCTTCCAAAAGTGATGACAGATGTCGAAGAACTCACCCATTCAAATAATACGAGCTGGGTAGATATTGAAAAAGATGTTCTCGCTAAAATAAACGATATCGATCAAAAGCTGCACGATAAGGCGGCTGCTTTGGAATTGAGCTCTCATAAAATAGGACATCATTTGGAGGAAAGCCTTCAACTACGCACTGAAATCATGAAAAAGACCATCAAGGAAGGTAAAATGGATACTGTTGCCTTTCTAGCATGGCAGAAACAAGCAGATGAGCTGGGGTCCAAAATAGAAAGAATGAAACAAGATCCTGATACCGATCACGAGGAGTTAGATTATCTCAATTTGATAACAGAAAAAATGGACCTCAGTGATCTTTATCTGGACACGAAAGAACTGTTTGAGTCTGGACTCTCCAAGAACCTAAAAAATATGGATAACAACCGCTTTGCCATGTCAACCAGATTAATCTTGCTTGTTGACAAAGCTGGGGAAGGCCAAGTCCATTTTGGCTGCCGCAGCGGTAAGGACAGAACCGGATTAGTCGATGTTGAGCTTAAACTGCTCCTGACTGAAGCCCGTTTAAAAGGACGCATCCCTAGCTACCGTGAGCAAGAAAAAATTGCAGATAACATGAACCACCGCGAGATCATAACAAAAGAATCGGGAAATGTCTTTGATATTGTCAAAGCTAACCTGGGTGCCTACCTGGGCCTGATGTCGTTTGGAGCAGCATCCAAAGCTCCAAACTTAAAAACTAAAAAACAATTTATGGAAATCACCAAGAGTTCGCAAGGATTTGCAAAGATAGCCCACCGTCCCAACACCAAGTCGGTCGTTCCCGCTGGGCAGATGGACAAATGGGAAAGAGATGATCAGGGAGTTTATAGACTGAAGGCTAGTACCTGGGTTTCCGCTGCATAATAATTCGGAATTCGAAATTCGGAAAGTCGCCTATTTTTTAACGCAAAGGTACAAAAGAAGTAAAAGTTGCAAAGAACTCATGGGACCACTGTGTCGCATTTATTAAACACAGAGACACAGAGGCACAGAGAAAGTCATTATAATTTTAATTTAATGAGATAATAAACTTCAAAAAAAAATTCAATTCAAAACTATATATTATTTTTCTTAAATTCTTTCTCTGTGAACTCTGTACCTCTGTGTCTCTGTGTTTAATTTTTTGCGTAATTGACATCCTGCGAGAGGTCTTTACATCTTATGTTTCTTCGTATCTTTGCGTTGAAAAATGCGCAACTATTCTCCTTTTTCCGAATTCCGAATTCCGAATTCCGAATTCCGAATTCCGAATACCGATTTTTTTTAATAGTTGTAATCTATGTACGGCGCAATTCTGCTGTTATCCACTATGAGAGGTAATGAGCCTCCATATTTCACTTGTTGATTATGGGTCATATCAATCAAGGAAAATGCACTTAAAGTAGTTGGATTCCCAGCTACAGTATCTGCTAGCGTTAAGTAAAACCTTTGTTTTCCACTGCCTAACAAATCTGTTAAGTCAATAGCAAATGTGACTGTCTCCGGATTTGATGATGTAGTTCCATCAAATTCATACGATCCGCCTGAATTAGACAATACATCGCTGGAAAACTGGTTCGTAGGATTCATAACAGATGTGCTGGAAACACCAGCGGCGACTTTAATCTGATTCCTGCGCGCTTGTGTGATGGTAAACTCAGTGATTAGCTTGGGTGCATAGTTTGTTGCCTTGGGAATAACGCTGATGACATAGTTATTCGTGGCTGCAGCGACGGGAATACGATTGGCGTTCGGACCATTCGGCACACCGGATTTACTTAAAAATGCATCGTAAGACACCCAGATAAATCCATTGTTTCCCCAATCAGTACTCCAAGAATTTGCAAAAAGAAAAGCTCCTCTTTCTCCAGAATCAACCTGTCCGTTGCCATTCACATCAATCCAAACATTATCGTCATACCCAACGATGGTGATGCAATGACCCCCTTCTTCTCCATTCATCCAGGATGCTGCCCACTGCCCTGTGTAGGGACTATTTTGGTTGGCAGGATCGGACTTGATCTGGGTGAATACCCATGAGTCTATATAAGTTCCGAGCGTGACAATATGCCCATTATTGAGCAGTTGCTTGATTGCAGTCAGATTTTGTGTACTGACGAGCTGTGGCGGCGACAGTCTATTATAAATTGCCTGGACCCAGTCATTTGTATTTAGGTCCCAGGAAAGATAGTTGCTATCGTAAGGAAAATGGACAATGCTCGTCGCACCATTCTGCTGTAATAAAGTATAAGCATCCGGGATATACAGTCCATTGTTGGCGCCACCATTGAGAAGGTTGTAAGTCCATTTTGGAGAAAGGACGTTATTAAAGCTCTGCTTGTTGTTATATCCGTTTACAAGACCTAGCTCATGAGAAGCTTGATAATAGGTCGATGCCCAGCCTACGCATGAGCCCAATTGTCCCTGGTCTCCTATCGGAGGAAAACAAGGATGGGTTGCATTATTGACACTGGAAGGAAGCGCTCCACCTAATGGCGTTGCAGCGGCCATTGTCGAGGAAGGCCCGTGATGCAGCGTAAGCTCTTCATCAGCTGAAGTTGCTACTGTAAAATTAATCGGATCATGTCCATTTAGTTCCAAATGTTTATTGATTCGTTCCGCACCTAACTGGTTAGGCTTCACCTCTGAGATCTTCGACCAGTGGTGCTCCATGTGATCGTGATGTGATTCAGAAAGTTTGAAACTTCCTCGTCCTTTGCTGTGATCCAGCAAGGCCGACAGGTCTTGAACTGCCATAAAGGCAAAGATAAAGACAAAATAAAATACTGAAGACATCAAATTCTTTTTCATAATAAAACTCCTTGGTAAGATTTGCCCTATATTGCGTGGCAGTGTAAATCATCACTTCTTCTTATCATCGCTGTAGAAGGAGAGGGCCCAATTAATGTTAAAGACCCAGTTAAACTTTCTCTTTTCGCCAAACCAGTGTTGCGCAACAGGAAAACTGATTCCAAATTGCAACAGCTGTCTTTTATTTGAGAACCACAGTGAAGGGGTAATTAGGACGATATTACCTCCTGAACTGTGATCTATTTTACCTTTAATGATATTCCTCTCATAGTATTGACCATCAAGTTCTAACATGAAGGCATATATTCTATCTGGCGGAGAAGGAATATTCCTTGCTATTCCACACTGATAAATGTACTGATTCCCAATTTTATTTCGTCCATCAAACATGGTCACAATTGCCCCTTGAGAAGTAAATCCCATCCAGTCGACATAAGTCCTATTATAGGTCAACCCCACAAAAATACTGGATGAACCAAAACCGGTTTGTGGATTCTTTTTTATCGAACCTGTAGGAAAAGTAACATTGCCCACCAAAGTAGCCTGGTTTGTGTGTGTTTTTGTTTTAGAGTTAATGAAGGCATATTCCAACTGCAGGAAGAAATCACTTTTTCCATACGATTTATCCAATCCATCTCGCAGTCTTGGATTTATAGGGAAATTGAAGTAAATGGAGAGGTCATCAGAAATACCATATAGCAAGCTTGGGATAAGGTCGGTAGTAATTTTATCCCGACCGTAAAAGCCGTCAGCAAAAAAATAGATTTGTGTTTCCTTATTGTCGATGATGTTCTGCCCGAAGCCAAACAGAGGACCAGGCTGCTGAGAGGTTGGTAGGGCAAAATTTCCAATTTTTGGAGGCTCCTCTTCTTCCTCTTTTTTGGCATCGTCTTTTTTCTCTACTGAATCCTTTGTTTTATCCGAGTCTTCTTTCTTGTCTGATGTACCTACTTTCTTTTCCGTACTAGCTTCGAGATTGAGTGTTAAATTCATCGCTGCCAATAAAACTAATAAGAAATTAAGCCTTTTCATAATCACCTTGTAGGAAAAATGCGAAGCTATCAAATTATGATTTTATTGACAAGGGGGGGGGAGTTTTGTTCTGCCATCCATTTTTTGCAAGAATCCATCTGCTGCAGGTGTACACCTGTTTTAAATATTAAAACTACTACGGATTTATACTATTTAATGCAAAAATTCAAGTCAATTAAACTATTAAGCAGCCATTTTTTATTAATTTTCACTATCCAGCACTCCCTATCTTGGCGCCCATAAGCCACCCAAATAGACTCTTCATCGAATACAAAACCTACCGGAAAGACGACCACTACAGGCTTCCAGTAGGGCTTATAGTTTTTTCCATGATAGAAGTCTTTGCCAATGATAGGTTCGGGGCTTATATGGGATACAGCAAAAGGCGGCTTTGCATCAAACGTATAGGCTCCCATGAAATAGTGGGTCATTGGTTTCCCATCGGAATGGATCGATTCCATAATGATTGACGAGTGAAAAAATGAAAGATACCTAGCCTCATCAATTTTTAAAGCTGTTGTTCCGCCTCTTATCTCTCCCCAATCCCACTGAGGACATTTCCGAGACTTGCATACGGTTATACACTCTTGCGAATCATCCAGTAAAGGCTTCAAAACAACATGTGGAACAATCGAATAAGACAAAAGAAGCTTTTCTTCATATTCAAAGGGAACCCAATTCTTTTCCCTTATTTTCTCATTTTGACCTTCGAATCTGGATAATCGTTCTATGCTGACAATGTCGAATCTGGAATCTGTACATTTGAGTTGTGCCACAAACACCCTAAACCCACCTCTCGAAATAATGGGATCTGCATTATCGCTATAAACAAAATGGAGGTATCCACCTACTTCCATCAACCGACCGTCATCAACCCTTGAGGGAACGCCGGTTGCATCATCCCGTAAATTCAATATCTGGGCATTTCCTTTTGGATTGAAATCATCATCTAACCAGATCACTCCGGCAAAAGAATGAAAGGTAAACGATGGGTGGGGAATGATTTTAAAACTGAGTAAATAGGAATCATTCCAGCGGATGATGGAAGGGTTATAAGCATCAGGGTATCCAGGAATCTGTATTTGCCGGGTCTCCTGAACGGACTCCTGCCGCAGATCTTCCAGGTCGATGAGAGACGCTGAAAGCTCTACACAAAGGCACAAAGAGATAAAATAAGTAAATAGATTTACATGTTTAGGCATACTCAATCCCCCCATATACATAAAGCTAAGCTGTGCTAGAGCCCGGAGCGAAAGCGAAGGGCGACTGGTGATAGCCCAAAGCGACCGTAGGAAGCTATGGGGCAATGCACGTTGTTTAATGGAGCTCGGTGAGAAACGAAGGGCGACTGGGGAATCCACAGAATTTTAGCTACGTCGCGCTCTTCTCCAGTCGCTCTGCGCTCCGCTCCGAGCTTAAATATCCTAGCCTGTTTTTGTGCCTTTGTGTCTTTGTATTTAATTTTTGTTCACGGGCACGAGGCTACCCAACAATCCATTCCGATCAAGCTTATAGATCCAGATCTCGTGGTCCTGTTTGCCGCAGGCCACCCAGATGTACTGATCATCGAAGACGAAGCCGCAAGGGAAGACCACACGTAGAGGCTTCCATGTTTTATATGGAGGCCCAACGTAGAAATCGGGTCCTACTATCGGATGAGGACTGACTTCCATGATCTCGAACGGAGGCTCGGCAGAAAAAGTATATGCCCCCATAAAATAATAGGTAAGTTTTTCCCCATTCGGCCTTGTGATCGATTTAGAAGAATGAAAGAAAGAGAGGTACCTGTCGCCAATCAAATAAGCTTGCGTCCCTCCTCTTAAAGGACCGTAATCCCATTTGATGGGCACCCGGGAGGATGAATAATCAATGCAAGCATTACTACCAAATATAGGTTTGAGAATTCTGTGAGGATCAAGACTGTATGCAAATAACAGTTCTCCATTGTACTCAAAAGGGACCCAGTTTTTTTCCTGACGCATTTCTTTTTCCCCAGGGAATGACAATGGCCCTTCGATGGATCCAATAAAAAACTGATCGTTATCAAATAATACTTCTCCAACAAACACCCGACGAGTTTCCTTGACCGATATCCCGTTAATGCTGGTGTTATACACCATAAAAAGTTTTTCGCCGATGACAATTAAACGAGGGTCTTGTTCCCTAACAAGCTGGTTTGGACTGATGCGCGGCATCATAATTTCACTTACCGGCCCCTGAACATTGAAATTCTTATCCAGCTGGACAAGTCCAATCCTGTATGTCGAATTTGTCAAAGGATCTCGAATGCGGAATGAAAGCAAGAACTCATCTTTCCATCGGACAATCGATGGATTAAATGCTCCCGGAAATGCTGAGAAGCGAATTTCTTTTGATTTTAAGACATACTCCCCGATCAAATTTTCAAATGGGATATAGCAGCTAGTAGGATCCTTTATATCTTCTAATCTGGTTGCTGATTTGTGAGGCCAGTATTCGATTGGAAATGACTCGTAGAGTTTTTGCAAATCACATACAGGAGGACTTTCTCCCCCCAGTACCAATGCTTCTTCGACAGATGAGGCATATTTAAAATCAGGCCGTCCAGTACCCGAATAATAGTCTTGGTATTTAAACATTGGTTCATTTTTCGTCACTCTTAAAAGCCTGGCCGGAATACCGTATGCTTCTGCCACTACAATTCCATGAAGCGAGCTTGCAACCACCAATTTACTGTCCAATATCTTTTCAATGATTTCATCCCAAGGATCTGATGTATAAACCACCTCCGGATATGATGACTCTGGAAAAAACAAATTCTCAGAGTAATGAGGAATAACGATATAATCACGCGCCGGATTTTCTTTTTTGACAAATTCAGGAAAGAAAAAAGGCATTAGCAATGCCGGATCGCCGTAAACCTCTGGACATGTGATATTCAATTTTTCTATCAAAAACTGTCTTGAGAGGGGGCCGCGTATCGCCCTAATATCTAATTGGTCAAATTTATACAACTTCAAATCGAGGTCTTTTCCATTAACCCCCGAACCCCAGATGATATCATTATTCCCTGCCATCATGATGATTGAACCGATGGCTAGAAGCTTTTTTATTCGCTTGTGGACGCCTTTGCGATAAGCGATAACCGGCTCTCCAACAATCCTTTCAACCAGCTTCAAGGAAAGGCAATCTCCAAAATTGTCAAACTTCTTGTGATCATAATAGCAGACAGGAAGTCCTTCCCTTTTTATTAGAGTCTGGCAATGAGCATCTTGAAATGAAAATATCAGCAAGGTTAGAAAAATAAAAATATTCACGTGTGTCTTCTCTTGGGTTGACTTTTACCAGTCTCTAGTGAAAATCTTCATTTGGAGACTGGTATAACTTCCTCTTTATCAAATGTGCTTTCTTTTACCCAATCTAGAAATTCTTTACTACCTCCTTCAATCTTAAATTTTATGATTTCGGGAATTTCATATTTGCAATTCTGTACGATGACAGATTTGATCTTATCAAAATTAGATGCCAGTGATATAAAAATGATTTTGCTTTCTTGTGTAGTCTCTAACTGATTATCTAACATATAGACCGATTCGACCCAGGGGATGATCTGGGCACTAGCAACATATCTTTCCTGAGTTAGAAATCGAGCCACCTTTCTCGCCTCGTCTAACGAACCGCTTGTCCAATGTATCTCTATAAAATCATCTGACATTTTTTTTTCCTTTAAGCTGTTTTCTTATCTAAACTGCTAAAAAATAGAATTTATTGCAATTTTTTATTGACTCAAAATGGTAAAAATTAGAATAAATAGACAAACCAAGCTTCTTTGAAAAACAGCCTTAGGAATGAATACTGTAACCCAAGAATGAACATGAATAAAATAGTCGCATTAACTTTAGTTGTTACATTACTCATTGTGGGTACCTTTTTCTACTTTTCCTCTCTTCCTTCTGTAGAAGAAAGGCTAAGCAAAAATTTCATAGAAACTGAGTCAGAACATGTAAAACAACCGAATCAGTCAGAGGATTACACTAAAACTCCAATAGAGTCTTTAAAAAACTCTAAGATAGATACAACAAACATAAGTACAATCGACCATCAAGCTCATTATTTTTCAAAGGATGACGGTGTTAACTATACTGCGTTTGGAAATGTAAATGATTACTCAGCAAAGCCTCTAAGCAGTGCCATTGCCGAAGCTAATGTAGGAAAGCCTAAATCAACCGATTACAACTTAAACAACTATCGGGGTACAGTCGTTAACAACGACTCTCCTATTATACAATCCCCTTTATATGAACGAGATGCCCTATATGATGATCCATTTGAAATGGAATATGATTACCCTTCTTATTCATACTGCGACTGCACCCGTTGGGGCAATGGCTCGTGGATCTATGTAGACCATGTGGAAGGTCACTGGAGAGATAATAAGGAAGGCTATACTTCACTGGGAGTATTTATGACATCTCCCTATTTCTCTTATCATTTTGTCCCTTTTGTTGATATGAGAGCCCATGTTTTAAATAATGGTAGATTTGCTGCCAACTTGGGTGGTGGTCTAAGATATCAGCCCTTCAATTCACAAACGATCTATGGAATTAACGCCTATTACGACTCTAGGATAGCTGCCTTTAGGAATAAATATGAACAATTGGGAGTTGGATTGGAAGTTTTAAATCCATGCGGCGATCTAAGAATTAACGGATATATTCCAATAGGAAATAGAATAGGCCACTCTAAACTTTGTGTTTTCGATAATATTGGGGATGGATTTGAGGCTACCTCGCAGGAGAAGAAAAGATCCATGGGTGGATTCGATGTCGAAGTTGGCCGCTGGTTTAATTCATGCAAATTCTTTAGTCTCTACGGGGCTGTGGGAGCTTATGCCTATTTCCCTAAAGTTGAGAGACATAATGCTTATGGTTGTGAAGCGAGAGTGGAATCTGCTTTATATCGCAACCTCTTCCTTGAAGTACGCGGCAGTTATGACCGTATATTCCATGGCAACGTTCAGGCAAGACTGACTTATGTAGTTCCTTTCACGTACTTGTTTGATGGTATCTGCAACGACTGCGACAGCGGCTGCAGCTGCTTAATCTATCAGCCAGTACATCGCGAGGAAATGATCGTATTGGATAAAAAACAGTGCTGCTGGACATGGAACTGGGATGATAGCGGATCTAGCTGCAGTCATTGCAAATAATCACGAAGGCTAGCTTAGAGATACGCAAATCAACAACCGCAGACTGCTGTAATCTTCCTATCATCAAACGAAAATTATGCAAACCTTCCCGGTACCTTGTAGAATTAAGCCGAAGAAGATAAATTTTACCTTGGTTCGAACTTAAAGCAACCACAATCTGCCTGTTCCCATCACTTTCCGAAAAGGCATCAGACACATCTATTTTATTGACATATAACGATTCACTCGTCATAGCTTCCAGCTGCTTTAAAATCTCCATCGCTAGAATAAAACGATCATCGTTAGCGATAGTTTGACCCCAGCACCTTTCTATCCCAAAATAAATAAGGGGCAGCCTTTTTGGAATAAAAAAAGGACGCAAGGGAAAGAGATAGCCTTCTCCATCCATCGCGGTATTGGTGTAATCGCCAAGGTATGCTATAGGTACGCGCGATTGGTATTGCACATAGAGACTGTTTGGAGGTACTTTGCGGATTGCGGCTGTCTTAATCAAAGGGCATTTAATTAATTTTTTCTCATTTTGAGCGATATTATACTGATATAAATTGGTCGGTTTATCGGTCGATAGGTCCAACAGCTGGGCCAAGAAGGCTGTTTTTAACGACGATTCTTTCTGATCGCATTGCTGGATCAATGCAATAATGCGGTTTCGTGAATCATTAATCCGCATTTCGTTGACATGGAGATAATAGAGAAATCCCATCAGGGCACTTCCGCTAATCATCAAGGTGGAAAGTAAAATCCACAGCCAGGCTCTATTAAGTGGTATTATATTATTCATTTGTCCAAGGCTAATATTTCAGCAGCCACTTTAGTGACATCACCAGCTCCTAACGTGATGACGACGTCTTGCGGCTTTATTAGCATATTTAGCTTTTGCGAAAGCTCTTTTCGTGCTACGTAAGTGCAAGGGATCCTGGAGGCTGCTTTGACTTCATCGACAATCAATCCTGCATGAAGGCCGGCTACAGGTTCCTCATTGCTACCATAAATATCTGTGACAATCAGCTGATCAGCCACATCAAAAATGGATCCATACTGACCTAAGCAATCTTTCGTCCTTGTGTAGCGATGGGGCTGGAAAACAACTACCATTCTTTTATTGGCTATGGCCTCCCTAATTCCGTTCAATGTGGTTTCAATCTCAGTAGGGTGGTGGGCGTAGTCGTCGATGAAAAGGATACCATTCCTTTCCCCTTTCATTTCACAGCGGCGCAGAACTCCTTTAAATGATTTTAGGGCATGGCGGATATCTTTTTCAGGTACTCCAAGAGTCAGTGATAAACCAAACACAGCCGCACCATTCAAAGCATTATGACGACCAATTAAAGTCATTTCGATATCTTTATAAATGGACTTTCCTTGAATCAGATCAAAGCAGCTGTGGAAGCCAACCTGACGGGCATTTGTAATTTTCCATTTGCTTGCATCTGAAAAACCATAACATTGACCCGGAACATTCAGCTTGGCAAGATGAAGATTATCTGCACACCAAAAGAGATGTTCGTGAGAGGTTACTTGTGACATGAACTGATTGAAGGCATCAATCAGAAGCTGCTCATCCCCTTGATAATTATTCAAGTGGTCATTATCGATATTGGTGACGATGGCACCGTAGGGATGGTATTTGAGGAAAGTCTGATCGCTTTCATCGGCTTCAAATACAAAATAATCGCCTTGACCTGACTTTGAATGGCATCCATATTGCGGCAGGATGCCGCCTACTGCAATGGTTGGATCCCAGCCAGCCTCGATAAGGACAGAAGAAAGCAATGATGTAGTTGTCGTCTTTCCATGCGTTCCTGCAATGGCAACCGATTTTTGGTTTTCCATAAGCTTGGCTAGAAGGTCCGAGCGATGCCAAAGGATGCAGCCTAGCTTTTTTGCCTGGAGGTATTCGGGATTGTCTTTCCTGATATCACTGGTAAAAACAACGATCATGCCCGATCGCACATTTTCAGCATGATGGCCAATGGTCACATGAGCTCCTGATTTTACTAGTTCTTCCACAACAGTACTGGAGCTGATATCACTTCCAGAAATAGGGTAATTTTGCTCCAGCAGCATATTGGCCAGCCCGCTCATTCCGATGCCGCCAATTCCGATAAAATGATAGTGTTGTTTCATAGCCCTATTCCTTTAATAACACGTTGCAAACACTCCCTATAGAGACTAACAAAATTTAGAGATGCTCTTCATCACCAATTGATAAAGGTCGATTTTATTTGGCCGCAGTTTGTATTGCTGCACATTTTTTTTCATTTGTCGGGTATCTAAATTTTTGATCGCCGACATCAACTGCTCTGCAGTTAAGGAATGTTCGGCAAATTTGATCGCGCTACCCACAGTATCGACCAGGTAATCGGCATTTTTATCTTGATGATTGTCAGTTGCATGGGGGTATGGAATCAAAATTCCGGGCATTTCAAATTCCAACGCTTCAGCCACTGTGGAAGCACCGGACCTGCCAATAAAAAGATCGGCCGCATGCCAGGCCATCAGCATATGACTCTCAAAAGGCTTGACTGCTGCGGATATATTTTGTGCTTGATACAAATGCCTAAATAACTCAACCTCTTCCTCTTTTCCGGTGATATGGATGATCTGTACATCACTTAATTTGCAATTTTTCATCAGTCGGTTAATGCCCTGCGCCCCTTGCGAACCGCCAAAAATCAAAATCGTCGTGATCCCGTCTTTCAGTCCATAATAGCCTAATGCCTCATTTTTGCTGACACTACCGACCCTATAGCCTAATCTGAGTGGCATCCCCACTTCCATCACATTCCCTTTCAAAAGCTCTCGCGTCATCGGAAAATGGACGCCTACAGCCTGCGCATAACGAGAGAGCCATTTATTAGCTTTTCCTGGAATGCTGTTAGCTTCATGCAAAATATAAGGAACTTTCAACAATCTAGCCGCCAACACCACAGGAACAGTATAAAAACTGCCGAAAGCCACGACGACATCGGGATTAAAATCGTTCATGATTTTCATGGCATCTTTTGTCCCCTTCACCAAGTTATACAGCCCTTTAGCCAGTTTGATCGGATTTTTACTTATGATTGGACTGCATGCTACCTCTTTATATGGAAAGCGACTGCGATCAAAATAGCGATTTTTTGCCAACCCTCCGGCAACGAATAAAATTTCAGATGGCTCATTAATTGCTAAAAGTTGCTCTGCAAACCCTTGGGCGGGATAGATATGCCCACCGGTCCCGCCGGCAGCAATCATGAATTTTCTAGACACTTTGAAGCTCCCTCTGATCTTGCGAGATGTCGAGAAGAAGGCCCAGTCCCATGATGTTTGCCATCAAAGATGTCCCTCCCTGACTAAAGAAAGGAAGGTTTAATCCGGTACTGGGAAGCAACCCCGAAACAACTCCTAAGTTCATAAATGCCTGGAAACAGATCAAAAAAGTGATCGCAGAGGCATAATAAAAACCATTGCGATCAGGTGAATGAACGGCAATGCTGAATCCGATATATCCGATCATCATGTAGAAAAGAATTAAAGAAGCGACGCCGATAAACCCAAATTCTTCAGCATAGATGGCGGCGATATAATCATTTTGTGCTTCCGGCAGATAGCTGAGCTTCTGGAAGCTGCTGCCCGGTCCACGGCCAAACAGTTCGCCCGATCCGGCAGCGATCTTGGCCTGATAGGGCTGGTGCCCTTTGCCTTTTAGATCGAGCTCGGGATGCAAATAAACATTAAGTCGTGCCGTCACATAGGGAAGATGATAGGCAGAGATAGCTCCGATCACCGAGAAGGCAAAAAGAGGGGCAGCCCAATATTTAAATTTAATGCGGGTAACGATGCACATGATGATGGCAGTCAAGCCGATTACGCCGGCAGTTCCGTTATTCGGTTCGACTAAAATTAAAACAATTGGGATAGAGACATAGCCTACGAGCTTTAAAAAGGCTTTGAATGAGAGTTCAGGACCATTTCCGTTCATCAATTGGTACGTAATAAATGCCGGAACAATATATTTGACAAACTCAGAAGGTTGAAAAGAAAAACTACCAATTCCAATCCATCTGCGTGATCCGTTCACCTCTCGTCCGATGCCTGGAATGAGTATCAGCACCAACAAGATGCAAAAAAAGGCCAATAGATAAGGACTCCAACTGATCAATTTCTTAAAACCCACTTTCCAAACAAACGCTGCCAGGAGCAACCCGATAAAACCAAAGATCAGCTGCTTAAATAAAGCCTGATGGGTGCTTTTATCAAGAGCGTGGTCAAGCACCTCAGCGGAGGTGGTATTGAAAATCATGACCAATCCCATGACAAAGATTGCTGCCACGCAAAATAAAAGAAGAAAGCGATGAAATTTAATCATCTTACTTCACGCGAATACGATCGCCCGCCTTAAGATTACGAGCCTTTGCCTCATCGAGGTTATTTAATTTGAGGATATCGTCAGTGCTGACATTGAACTGCTTAGCAATTTTCCATGGGCTGTCACCTGATTTCACTGTGTAAAAAACAGCATCACCGGCAGCCGTTTCCTTTGTCTCGGCAGCTTTGGCTATGGACTTAGCTTGCTTATTGTCTTTTTTGACAGGTATCTTTAACACCTGACCGATCGATAATTTATCGTTTTGCAAATTGCTAGCCTTCTTGATGGCAGCTACCGTTGTTCCATTAGCCTTTGCGATCTTATCCAACGAATCGCCTTTCTTGACTGTTACATCGATCGAATCTTCTTGTGAAGACGTAGTTGTTGTGACAGCTTTGACAGGGGGACTATAGTTTTCTTCAAAAGCGCTGGAAGCATTGACAGGTGTTTGCTGCATGGAGAAATTTTCGGGCTGCTGTTCGGCTGCAACCGAAACCTGAGTAGGTTGTGAATAGTACTTCAAGACGTTATCCACTTCATCAACGGTCTGTGCCGAGGCTGATGCTGTCGTTGAAGTCGCTTCCGGAAATGATTCGACAGCTTCTGCAAGCGGCTGCCCATTATCTGACTGGCTGACATCGCTATCTGAATCGTAAATAATCGCTGTGGCAAATAATACAGCCAACAAACCTGTATTGATAATAACTGCTATAAGGATGGTATCTTTTCTAGTCATGCATTAACCTTTTTACTTCTTTTTGAAAAACTTCGCCACGATGGGCATAATCTATAAACATATCAAAACTTGAACATCCGGGAGAGAGTAAAACAATACCACCCTCTTTTGCCGCAGCTGTTGCCTCTCTCACTGCCTGTTCCATATCGCTTACTATCCTTACTGGAATCGCATGTGAAAGTTGAGACTGCATTTTAGCAGCTGCCTGACCAATTGCACAAATACATTTTACTTTGTTCCTAAACACCTCAACCCAAGGAGTATATGGCGCACCTTTATCGACTCCTCCGGCAATTAGTACAATCGGACCATTCAAAAACTCAACAGCCCTGATGACCGCATCAATATTGGTCCCTTTGCTGTCATCATAATAGCAGATCCCGTTTCTTGACAAAACAAACTCAATCCGATGCTTTGGTTTCTCAAAACTACGTAGAGCTTCAGCAAATTCTTCACCCGTTATGCCGTTCATGAACGTGCCTGTGCCTGAAATCGCGCACAATGCAAAAGCCCCCATGATATTCTCCACATCGTGACTTTGTTTACCACGGAGTCCTTCAGGTAGCTTAAAGACCACCTTACCATGTTGAAAGACACTTTTTAAATCAGTATATATATCATCATCCTGTGAATAACCATACCTCAACGGCTTCTGGTTAAGAAGATAACCAAAATCATGATAGGTCTTGTCCTCAATGTAGAGTGGCGCTCCGGGTTTCAAACAATTTTCCATTAACATCTTGGCGGCGGCATATTCTTCCATCCCTGGATAGCGGTCAAGATGGTCGGGAGTGATGTTAAGGATGACTCCTCCATCCAACACCCTTTGCGAAAGTGTCTCCAACTGGTAAGAACTTAATTCCAACACTATAGTCACCTCCGGATCCAACCCAATCAGCTCTTCGGAAAAGGGGATCCCCACATTCCCTAAGGCCCTTGCTTTATGTCCACAATAATTCAGGACATGCTCAACCAATAATGTAACAGTTGTTTTCCCATTGGTACCGGTAATACCTAGAACGCGATTCTTCACTAGCCTGCAGCCTAGCTCAATCTCTCCAATGACTTCAATCCCCTGTTGTTTGGCAGCTATCAACACAGCATTGGTCGATGGCACACCGGGTGAAATAACCACCAAATCATAGTTGAGTGGACCCCTGACATCAGATTCCAGAGAGGTTGTCATCCCTTTAAGAAATCGCACTTCTTCGCTGTTCAAGCTAGCTTCGTTACGATCAATACCATGTACACAAGCTCCTTGAGCCTGCAGCAGCTTCGCAGCCGTTCGCCCGCTAATCCCCAAGCCTATAATCAACACTTTCTTGTTTTTATAGATCATTTTTACCTATGTTTTTTGCTTGCAAAGCAAGCGGCTGCGCCGCCTTTTTTTATACCTTACGCTTTTGCGCTTACTGGAACTTGAGCGATGCAACACCAATAATCGCCAGCAACAATCCAATTATCCAGAAGCGGATGACCACCTTGGTCTCGGACCATCCCTTGTACTCAAAATGGTGATGCAAGGGAGCAATTAAGAAAATCCGTTTCTTATTGCGATACTTATAACTCAAAACCTGCAGGATAACTGACATGGCTTCGGCAACGAAGATGCCGCCGACCAGTCCAAGCAAAAATTCCCTTCGCAGCAAAACAGCCGATACTCCAATGATTCCACCCAGAGTGAGAGACCCGGTGTCACCCATAAATACTTGCGCGGGATGGCCATTATACCATAAAAATCCCATGCAGGAACCCACCAGAGCACAAAGATAGATGGCAACTTCACCGCTTCCTTCGATGTATAAAATGTTCAAATAACGGGCAATATCGATGTGATTGGACACGAAAGCGATCAAGCCTAATGAGCCGGCTACCATCATCAAGCAACCCGTTGCCAGTCCATCGAGCCCGTCAGTCAAATTAACAGCATTGGATGCTCCAGTGATGACAAAAAATATAAAAAAGACCATCAAGATCAATCCTAATCCTGTGAATGTCAGCACAGGCTCCTTAAAGAAAGGGATATAAAGTCTGGAGGCATATTCCTTTAAGGAAAGTTTTTGGAAAGCGTGCTGCTCTACCCCTTCTGAGGTTTTTACCAAAATATTTTCTTTGATGACCGGGGGATGGAACCATGAATCTTCAGAAGCTATCGATGGAGCAAAGATAAAATAAGCGGCTATCACAGCTGATAACAGCCCCTGAAATAACAATTTCTTTTTGCCGGACATCCCTTTGGTGTTTTTGTACTTTAATTTGAGATAATCATCCCTGCCGCCAATAAATCCAAGGAACAGCGTTGTAGCCAGAAGAATCAAAGTAAAAACATGGGTGAGGTCCATCCACAGCAAAAGGGATACGATCATTGAAAACAGTATCAGGATCCCCCCCATAGTCGGTGTATTTTGCTTTTTTTCATGAAGCTGTCCAAGCAGAGGGCAATCTTCTTTTCTGATCGATTGGCCAATCTTTAATTCATAGAGCTTACGGATGAAAAAAGGACCCAGAAATAGGCTCAGAAGCAGCGATGTAATAGCCGCCAGGATCATCCTCGTCGAATAATAAGCAAATACCGACGGCACCCTGATGCCAAATTCTTTCAGTATGTCTATCAAAAATAAAATCATATCTCGTCCACCACTTTCCAAAGTTCTTTCGATCTGGACCCTTTCAATAAAATCACATCATTCGGTTTCACAGCTTTTTTCAAACTGTAGACGAGCGATTGCCTGTCAGTAAATATTTCTGCATGCTTCTCTTCTTTCATCCAAAGGTTATAGATGGGGCGGGTCTCTTCCCCCAAGCAAAAAACCTTCTCCACGTATTTTAAGGCATGTTCACCTACACGATAATGGCATCCATCAGAGAACTTGCCGAGTTCCATCATGCTACCCAGCACCGCGATCTTTGTTCCATTACCTTCCGGCTTGGGCAATGACTCCAAAGCTGACTTGACAGACAGCTCAGCGGCATTGTAGGCATCGTTAAAGATCACCATTCCATTCTTTTTGACAAGTTGCAGACGTCTTTCAGGAAGTACCAGAGTAGGGATGGAAGATTTTATCTCTTCCCAGCTTAAATCAAAATAACGAGCTGCAGCTATAGCTGTAAGCATGTTTTGCACATTATGATTCCCCGGCAAGTCAAGTGTTCCTAGTTCCGTTGTCTTTCCTTTTTCTTTGACGATAAGGGTGTTTCCTTTGACTTCCATAAAATAATCGGCATGTAGGTCTACTACCGAAAAAGAGACCTTTTGACAGGTTCCTGTCTTCTTGACATCATCAAGCTTTAAAATATCGTAATTGACAATGCCGCATTTTGTTTTTGGATGGGCCAATATTTCAGCCTTGGCACGCATGATATCTTCCAATGAATCAAAATTCCAGGCATGGACCAAAGCTGCGGTGGTAATCAAAGCCAGCTCAGGCGGTGCGATGTCGACAAGTCCTGCGATCTGTCCGGGATGAGTCATCCCCATTTCCAACACCAAAATATCTTCTGTGCCATCGCTATGATTCAAGATGGCTAGAGGGATCCCTACCTGTGAATTACTATTGCCCGGAGAAGCTGATACACGATATTTGGTGCTGAGAAACGTCTTCAAAAACTCCTTTGTGGTTGTCTTGCCCAAGGAACCCGTCACGGCTGCAATCCTTACAGGATGCTTTTGCAGTGTCTTTCTGGCAATTTCCTGCAATGCCTTTAAGGGATCCGGCACTGGCAGCAAAATCTGTCCAAAATCACCCCCCTGATACGAGGAAGAGACCAACGCAGCGCAAGCGCCTTGCTTTCCGGCTTGCTCCAGAAAATCGTGACCATCCACCCGCTCTCCCTTCAGAGCAATGTACAATTCACCTTTTTTAAGGGTTCTAGTATCGGTGCTATAACCCGTAGGAGTATTTGTCGGGACTTTTTTCTGAATATTTAATATGTGGCATATTTCTGCCAACATAACCCTTCTCATAAGCCTTTCCTTTTTGCCCGACAGATTATCTTACGTGGCATTCTATTGGCAACAAAAAAAAGGAGGCGCGCAACGCTTTGCAGAGCGTGGCTTGCTCCCGTGCAGCCACCTTCCTTCTTATTTTTTTCTTGCGAAAAAACAAGAAATGGTACTTGATATGTTGTTATTAAGTATTCGATAGTGTATAATTAATCCTTAATAAGGAGTTTGTTTATGAAAAGCAGTGAATTTAATTGGGGGCCAGCCCTTTTTTTAATTATTTATCAAACTATCTTACTCGTTTCCATGCCGTTTATTTTCTATTACGCACCTCCTAGTTGGGGTATGATCGCCGTTTCCATCATTCTCCTCTATATGACCGGATTGAGCATCACAGCTGGCTACCATCGCCTCTATGCCCACCGCAGCTACAAGACCAATAAATTCGTTGAGGCCATCGTTCTTTTCTTTGGCACTATGGCCTCTCAGGGAAGTGTTCTCCGCTGGGGATTCGACCACCGACTCCACCATGCCCACGTAGACACTGACGAAGATCCCTATTCCATTCAGAAAGGCTTCTGGTATGCCCATTGCTTATGGATTCTGAAAAAGCCTCGTAAAATCGACCCGAAGGTTGTTCCCGACCTCATGAAAAACAAGATGGTCCAGTTCCAGCATAAATATTACAAGTACCTGATGATCCTGACAAATGTCATCGCCACTCTCTTCGTCGGCTGGCTCTTAAATGATTATTGGGGCGCCTTTTTCTATGCTTGCTGGATCCGCCTGTTCGCCCTCCACCACTTCACATGGTTTATCAATTCACTTGCCCACACTTGGGGTGATAAACCCTTCTGCCAGGAACAATCGGCCGTCAATAATTTTGTTATCTCATTGCTAACCTTTGGAGAGGGCTATCACAACTTCCACCACACCTTTGCCAACGACTACCGCAATGGCATCCGCTGGTACCATTTTGATCCGACAAAATGGCTCATCTGGTCCCTAAACAAAATCGGATTTGCCCACGCCTTGAAGCAGATGGACCCCCTCACCATCAAAAAGAAAATGGTAATAGAAAGGAAACGGCTCCTGCTAGATAGGGTATGCGACTTGTGGTATGTGAAAAAAGACGAATTAGAAAGTAAAGTATCAGAGCTTTCTGACAGACTCATGAACGAGTTTGCACAGTTTAATCAACTCAAAGAACTCTACAAGGCTGCCAAAAGAAGCCATGAATGGGAAATTCTAAATGAGCTCAAGCAGGAGATCACTGTTCTCAAACGAAACCTTAAACAAGATTGGCGCGACTGGTCAATCCTGTCGAAAAGCATCATGCGGATGAAACCGCTCAATGTGTAACTCCTAATTATATACGTATCCGTTCACGGGGTGGGGGGAGGGTAGCCGTTGCCGCCCGCTGCGCGTGGCGGCAACGGCTACCCCCCCCACCCCGTGAACGCTTACAGTAATGCGAGCCTCCTTGACGACAATATTATCATGGGAAAGATCTAATATTTCACCATCAGGAATCTCAAGGTTATTAGGATTATAGCAGTGGAAGGTCGACGACTCGTTTAGGTAATTTCTTTTTACCTTGTTTATGTTCGATAATACCCTCTAGACCTTCTTTTAAAAGCTCGAACATTTTACTCATTTTTCCGAATTATTTTAATTGACTCTAATGTTTCATTTTCTGTATAACGTTCCTTTCAAGACTGCTAAGGTGGCATAGCCAAGTGGTAAGGCAGAAGCCTGCAAAGCTTCCATCCCCCAGTTCAAATCTGGGTGCCACCTTTTTTTTTCTTTTGTTCCTCTCAAAACTTCATGTCCGTACCCGAAAAGCAGGCGCTATTTTCCTCCAATTATTTAATTCCCTTTCCCTAAAATTAGTAACTCCCGTATCATTTTGGCTCTTAATTCTATGAGGTTTGGCATGAAACAAGACTCTCGTTCTAACTATGATAATTTCCTGCATCCAGTTGTGTTTGTCTTAAAAGAGGGAGAGGCTATAAAAAAGAACTATTTAGACTATTCGCTCCTTTTATTGCAAATGGGACAGGGCGATGTGTTAAAATCTCCTCCTAAGCCCTCACAAAACCCTAGCAATCCAGCAGTTCAATTGCTAAAAAAGTAAATTTGCCCCTTGCAAAATAGCCTCTTTTACCTTAAACTGATTTCAAATTAATCCAAAATCGGAGTCATTATGTCAGCAACACCCAAAGAAATTATTTTTGAAGAAGAAGCCAGAGAGCTTCTTTTGAATGGCATCAGAAAGCTTGCCGACGTCGTCGCGTTCACATTAGGTCCAAAAGGACGCAATGTAGGATTGGAAAAAGGCTGGGGTGCTCCCACCATCACAAACGACGGCGCCAGTATCATCCGTGATATCGAACTCAAAGACAAATTTGAGAACATGGGCTGCTCCATGGCCAAAGAAGTGGTCCAGTTGATTAAGGAAAAGTGCGGCGACGGTACGACCACAGGAGCTCTTTTACTTAGGGCACTTGTCGAAGCCGGTATTAAGAACATTTCGTCTGGCGCCAGCCCTATCGGTATCAAGCGCGGAATGGACAAGGCCGTAGAAGCTATTGTAAAAGAAATTGAAAAGGCAGCGATTCCCATTAAAACGAAAAAAGAGACGCGTAATATTGCAATTGTCTCCGCATCGGGCAATGAGGAAATCGGAGATCTGATTTCAGAAGCAATGGAAAAAGTAGGTAATTCCGGAGCCATCACCATCGAGGAAGGAAAGACTACCGAGACAACTATAGAAGTAGTGAAAGGGATGAAATTTGATCGCGGCTATATCAGCCCCTACTTATGCACCAACACAGAAAAGATGATCATCGAAATGAACCGCGCAAAGATACTCCTCGTCGACAAAAAGATCAACAACATCCACGAACTTTTACCCGTATTGCAGTCAATTGCTGCAACCCAGGAAGAGCTATTCATCATTGCTGAAGACATTGAAGGCGATGCCTTGTCAACTATCGTCGTCAACAAACTGCGTGGCTCACTTAAAATTGCTGCAGTGAAGGCACCCGGATTCGGCGATCGCCGCAAATCGATGCTGCAAGACATCGCCATGCTGACAGGCGCTACGGTCGTATCTGAGGAGATGGGGATGAACTTGAAAGAGATCACCGCCGATGTGCTCGGATCTGCCGAAAAAATAACCATCACCAAGGATGCTACGACAATTGTCGGCGGAGCCGGCACGCAAGAGCAAATCAACACTAGAGTGAAGCAAATCGATACCGAAATCGACCTGGCAACCAGCTCGTACGACAAAGAGAAGCTCCAAGAGCGCCGTGCCAAGCTGAGCGGCGGCGTCGCTGTTATCCGTGTTGGAGCCGCCACCGAAACAGAAATGAAGCAGAAGAAGCAAATGTTTGATGACAGCTTGAATTCAACCAAAGCAGCACTGGAAGAAGGAATCGTTCCTGGAGGCGGTGTGGCGCTTCTCAATGCCAGTAGAGCAGCTCAAACTCTCAAGCTGCAAGGCGATGAAGCGCTAGGCGCTAAAATTGTTTTCCTAGCCTGTGAGGCACCTCTCAAACAGATTGCTACAAATACCGGATTCGACGGCAGCGTCATCCTCAATGAAGTGCTGAAGTCGCCCAAGAATTACGGATTCAACGCCTTTACCGAAAAAGTGGAAGACCTCGTGGCTGCCGGAGTAATCGATCCTGCCAAAGTCGTCAAGAACACTCTGACCTATGCTTCATCGACAGCAGGTATTGCCATCCTCACCGAGGCTCTCATCGCTGACGCCGACGAAGAAGAGGAATAAACTAAGGGTATAGTGAGCAACAACAATGTGAGTCCCGATAGGGACGGCATATGTCTATTCCGCGACTTATACACATGTCGTCCCTATCGGGACTCACATTTGTTTTAACACCTACCCATAGTTTGCCCTTCCAGGGCTACACTATGGGCTATACACATGTCGTCCCTATCGGGACTGAGCGCAGGAAACTTATGGGTAATAGGACGGGCAAGCCGAAGCCGCAAAAAAAGCGGTAGCAATCTACGCGCACTCCAAAGCGGCTGCGCCGCCCTCTGCGCTTCGCGCCAACGAAAAGAATATTATATGAATTCCACCATGCTGTACATTTTGACGATTGCATTTATTGCTGGATGGTGGATCACAGCATTCAAGACTACAACTTCAAGTTCTATTTCTGTCATAGTTCCTTTGAACAATCTAGAGACCGAAAAGTTAATCGGCTATCTATCTCCCATTCAAAGAGAAGCACTAAAAGAAGCGCTGGCAGGTAATACTCGCCTCATGCTGCAGCTTATCAATCAATGGGAAACAGATGCAGAGGCCCTGACAGTCCAAGGCAAACAAAATATCGATAAACTGCCTTCTGACAAACTTCTGCAAGCCACAGTCATCGGACAGCTGATCCGCGATTCATCACCCGAGGAATTGCAACGGATCAATAATGAATTGCGTTCGTGTTGTGTGACCAATGACTGCGGCCATTCCATTTGTGCTAATAAGATCAGTATGAAACTGCTACCCCAAACCGATATGACTGCCGGGCTCCTACTGGCCCTTTGCGATCCAGAGGAGATTATTGCCCTGCCCAGCGGCATCATGAACTCACCTTTATATTCTAACAAAAAAATAGCAAATATCCAATCATGCGCGTCAAAGCTGCGCAGCGAACAGCTGTATCTCCTTTCTCCAGATATAGCCTGCTTAGCTTACTACACTCATCCATCGACAAAAGAATTGTACAGCAACTTATCCATTTCCACCTACACCACTAAAAATCTCGATTCAATTCACGATATCCAAAACACATTGATTAAGTTGGGCCATCTGTCCAACCATCCTTTGGAGGCTACCCTCCTTTCGATCTTCATCGATTCAGCCCTCATCGCCATTGACAACCGGATCACTGCCCTTTCTAAAACCCCTGCTTTGAAATCGACCATGTACCTATATCATCACCATCATTATATGGTCCCGACCAACAAATGCCTTTCAGGACAGCTTATGAACCGTGCCGTATCGAAATATCAGGGGCTTACCTGTCACATCCCAGACCACGACACTCATTGGCGCCTTCCCATCAGTCAGGAAACCATCCTGCAGTCTAATCCCGACTGCCTCCTCTTGGCAAGCGCCACCCCTATTGCAACCGAAGCCTTAAAAGAAACTCCGGTCTTTATACTTGATGAGTATGTGCAGGATTCGCCGAATCAATACATCGTTTTGGCCTATTATGATATCTTCCAAGCCCTAGCGGCAGCTCATTGCTTATGAAATGCAACATCTTTTTTCTCCTGCTACTAGCACTAAGCTGCGTCCTGACTTTACTCATTGGCGATATCCCTTTTGAAGGCGTATGGAACAAAACAATTGAAAGACTGCAAGGAATCACGGCTGAATGGAATCCCCTCCTGGACGAACGGCTGCCACGGCTTATCATTTTGATCTGCACAGGAGCTTCTCTGGCTGTTGCCGGAGCTGTCCTCCAGTCCCTTTTCCAAAACCCGCTGGCCTCGCCTAGCATCCTGGGAATCAGTTCAGGCGGATCGCTAGCCGTCGTCCTCATTTTTATTTTGCAGCTCCATCTGCTCCATCCGCTCGTTCTCCCTTTGTCTGCTGTCGGCGGCTCGTTTCTTATCTTGGGAGTGGTCTACGGACTGACCATCATGCAAGGGGGAGCCCCCTTAAACAATCTCATCCTCACCGGCATCGCCATCTCCACCCTCCTCATCGCCTTCCAAAGCTTTCTCCTTTATACTTTCAGGGATCATTGGCAACTGATCCAGACCATCGCTGAATGGGAAGTGGGATCGACCATTGACCGCAGCTGGCAGCATGTCCACATGCAGCTGCCGCTGACGATCATCGGATTGCTTGGCTGTCTGGCCTATCGAAAAGAAATGAATGTGATGGCCCTTGGAGAAGAGGAAGCTAAAAATCTGGGAGTCAATGTCGAAAAGGTACGGTGGAGACTGTTTTTGTGCGTCGCACTACTCGTCGGCGGATCGCTGGCGGCTTTGGGGATGATTGCCTTTTTTGGGCTAGTCCTGCCGCACATCGCCCGTCGCCTGCAAGGGACTGATCACCGAAAACTTATCCCCTTATGTATTGTGGCAGGAGCAGCCGTTTTGACTTCACTTGATGTCATGCTCCGCCTATTCAACCTCACCAACCTATCACTTGGCAGCTTGTCAGCCATCGGCGGGGGCATTTTTTTTATCCTGCTGCTTTTCAAATCACAACGACGGAGCACCTGTAGGATTTGATATGGCACTGATACTCAAAAATCTTTCCTATAATAACCTCATCCGTGAGATCACCATCAGCTATAAACCCGGGTCGCTTTACGGCATTATCGGTCCTAATGGAGCCGGTAAGTCATCCCTTCTCAAAACGGTCACAGGCATTTGGCAGCCCACCTCAGGCCTGGTCGAATGGAACGGCAAAGATCTCTTAAAACAACCGCGTGAAGAGATCAGCAAGACCATCTCGTTAGTCCCGCAAAATCCGCAACTGCAATTCGACATCACAGCATACGAGATGGCAGCCCTGGGGCGCTATCCCCATCACGAAAAACATCTCCATTCATTAGCTGTTGAAAGAGGACTAAAACATGCCGATGCCTGGCATCTGAAAGATGCCTTTCTTTCAGAACTATCCGGCGGAGAAAAGCAACGCATTTATATTGCCAGGGCCCTGACTACCGAAGCGCCGGTCATCTTGCTGGACGAACCGATGACCCACCTCGACCTGCGCCATCAGCTCGACATCTGGAAGCTACTGCGCCAAATGGCAGAACAAGGAAAAACCGTCATCGCCGCCATCCACGATCTGGCTGCCGCTTCCCGCCACTGCGACGAGCTGCAAGTCATCCATCAAGGCCGCTCCCTCACCTACGGCCCCGGCCCCGCGGTTCTTACCGACAAACTACTCAAAGAAGTCTTTGGACTCCTCCGCAACGAAATCAGCTTTTAATTGAATAAAAAGATAAAAAATTATATAATCAGGCTAGACAGTCTAGCCAGGAGTAAGCTATGGGACTAAGAAAATGGAAGTTATAGGATGCAAAAAATCACTTTAGTGAAGTGGTAGAAATTGCAATGAAAGATGGTCCTCAAGAAATTACTAAATACGGCGAACATGCAGTTGTCCTCCTTTCTTACGAACTTTATAAAAAGCTTAGCCAACCGCAAGATAATCTAGTTGATTTTTTTAAAAATTCCCCTTTTTACGGTGTAAAATTAGATCTAGAGCGTAAAAAAGACTTTCCTAGAGAAGTGGATTTCTAAATGTACCTACTCGATACTTGTGTTTTTGGGGAATTAAATAAAAAAATGCCCGATTCACATGTCATTCAATGGATTTTAGAAAGGGATGAAAGTCTCTTCTTTGTCAGTGCACTTACATTCGGAGAAACTAAAATAGAATAAGGGACTAGTGAGGTGATTATGTTAATGGCATTATTTGTGGAAGCGGCCGTAGTTGGCATTGTCTGCATTGTTTTTCTGATCCTTTTTGTCGTGGCGGGCATCAGACAAATCATCAAAGATAAAGATTAAAATGCTCAAAGTTTTACAAGATGAAAAGCCCTGGTATGCCGATGGGCTCCAATTTGAATGCACCGGCTGCGGCAATTGCTGTACCGGATCACCCGGTTATGTATGGCTGAATGATGATGAAATAGTTAAAATCGCAGAATACCTTAAAATCACCGTTCAGGAATTTTCTCGTACCTACCTACGGATGGTCAAAGGGAACTTCTCTTTGCTTGAGCACCACAAAACATACGACTGCGTATTTCTAAAAGATAACAAGTGTCAAATTTATCCCGTCCGTCCCACCCAATGTAGGACCTTCCCGTGGTGGCCAAAAAACCTGGACTCGCGCGAAGCGTGGATCACGGCTGCCAAACACTGCGAAGGAATCCGCCTCAGCGCACCCATCAATGCATTTAACACCATTGAGACACAGAAATCCCTCCAGCAAGAAGAGCTTGATAAGCTTATGTAGAGCTTGGACGAAAATCTGTTAAAATGGGTTCAAAGCACAATTACCCTTCTGCCGCTCCTTTGGAGCTTTATTCTTTTTTGCACATCGACCCACAGCTTGCCCCCTTCATTATTTTTCAACTTCGTTCAGATACATATCTCAGCCCTTTTCTGGCATTGATTTGAAGATGCGTTTGGGTATGCCCCCCTTCGCCTCAACGCGTTATGAACCAAAATCTTGCGTCTGGAGCCCCCTTCGAATCGCCATTTCCAGGTTTAATCTTGTGAGGCAAAACGTCGATATGTTAGCATCCGGATTAAAAAGGAGAGTACTATGAATATTACCGTTCAACTAGATCCGGTGACCCAAAAGAACGTCAATGAATGGCTGGAAGGGAGCTATGATGAGAAGACTAAGGGAGCAATTCGGGAGATGCTTCAAAAAGATCCTAAGTCTGTAGTCGACGCCTTCTTTACCAAGTTGACGTTTGGCACTGCGGGCCTACGCGGCACAATGGGGATAGGCTCCAATAGGATGAATACCTATACTGTAGGAGCTGCAACGCAAGGATTGGCCAATTATATTTTAAAACAGCACAAGCCTGTTAACGGTTATTCTGTTTTAATTGGATATGATTCAAGGCACCACTCGCGCGAATTTGCTGAAGAGACAGCCAAGGTATTAGCCGGCAACGGAATCAAAGTCTATTTATATAAAGATATTCGGCCCACTCCCCTTGTCTCTTATGGTTGCCGGTACAAAAAGTGTCTCTCGGCTGTGATGATCACTGCTTCGCATAATCCGCCGCAGTACAACGGATACAAAGTATACTGGTTTGATGGGGCTCAAGTGGTTCACCCCCATGATACTGGCATTATCTCTGAAGCCGGTAAAATCACCGATCCCGATATGGTCAGACAATTGTCATCTTTAAATTCACCACTCATTGAAGAAATCGGGACTGAGATCGATGATGCCTATGTCAAAGATATACACACCTTGCAGAATTACCCTGACGATAACAAAAAACGGGGGGAAGAACTCAATGTCGTTTATACTAGCCTTCATGGCACTGGAATCACACTCGTTCCAAGGGTGTTGAATGACTGGGGCTTTGATTCAATATCCTATGTTGAAAAACAGATCATTCCCGACGGGGATTTCCCAACGGCCAATTATCCAAATCCGGAAGAAAAAGCCGCGATGCAGCTAGGTGTCGACCTTCTTCTCAAAACCAAAGGGGATATTCTCGTGGCGACCGATCCGGATGCCGACAGGATGGGCGTTGGAGTCAGAAAAGGAGACAGCGTCACCCTTCTAACCGGCAATCAGATTCTATCCATTTGCATGGCCCATATCTGCGAGGCCTTAACAAAGCAAAAAAAGCTGCCGGAAAAGGGAGCCTTTATCAAATCTATTGGGACGACCGAGCTATTCCAGGCTATCTGTGACGACTATAAACGGACCTGTTTCAATGTCTTAACCGGATTTAAATACATCGGCGAAAAAATTCATGAATGGGAAACGCTTGCAAATGGTTATCAATTTATCTTTGGGGGCGAAGAATCGTACGGCTATTTAACAGGTACTTTCTCAAGGGATAAGGATGCTGTTGTCTGTTCGGCTCTCATCTGCGAAGTAGCCCTGCAAGCTAAGTTACAAGGTAAAACCCTCTTAGATGATCTTGACAAGCTCTATTTTAAATATGGAATATTCGAAGAAAAGACCGTTTCGATCAATTTTAGCGAAACAAAAGAAGGGAAGGAGCAGATGTCTGCCAACATGGATCGCCTACGCAAAACAAACCTTAAAGAGATCGCCGGAAACAAAGTAGTCTCCATCGAAGATTATCTGACATCAACCAAGCATTATCTCGATTCGGGAAAAACCGATCATCTGATTCTTCCCATCTCCGATGTGCTTCTCTACTGGCTGGAGGATGGATCTAAGGCGATGGTGCGTCCCTCAGGGACAGAACCCAAGATCAAACTAAGCTGTGGCCTTCGGGAGCGCAAATTCAAGACCATTGAAGAAGGAATCGCCGTCGCCAAGAAAAGGTGCGATATCCTTCTCGATTTCCTCAAAAAAGAGCTGCTGCAATAACGGCGTCAAATACGGCCTAATGATGTGGCCATCTTTGTTCAAGGCCGTCGGCTAGAATTGTAGCAGTAAGTAAATTGAGACTTACACCTTCATGCTTAGCACGCAGTGCTAATGCAGCGTGAAGGCTTTTTGGAACTCGCAGCCTCCATTGACCGCTATAACGTTTGGTTGTACTCGGATCTGGAATGGGATCGCCAAATTCTTTTGCAGTTTTTATCCAAGATTCAATCGCACTCTCAGCTTCCTGAAAGGCTTCTTCTATTGTTTCTCCGTCTGCCATACAACCAGGCAAATCAGGAATTTCAATTAAGATAGCGGTTACTCAATTTTTGGCATAGATCTTGCACTTATAGCGTAAAAGCTAATAAATCATCAATCTTAGGGAGGTATCTATGGTTTCCTTTCCCCCATCCGGTTCAAATCAATCTGGCGGATTTTTTAGTACGCCAGAGCAAAAAATAAGACAAAAAGTAATCCCCGGAAAAGAAATAACGGTAATCACACCACAAAAATCAATGATTTCCAGGCTCGTGGATTCCATTAAATCAAAGATATCCCGCACTGATAAAGCAACAACACCTATGACAACAAATATAGTACTCAAGAAAGCAGATCTTCGTGAGGAGACTCAGGCAACAATGAATATAATCATCAATGGTCTTGGTGTTTCCGAAACGGATCCTGAAATGAGTGGTAAATATACTACGTTAGTAGCAACATTACCTACACTTCTTAAAAACCTTGATGAAGCCAAGGACCTAAAAGCAGCCAATGAGGCTAAAGTGGCAATATTTCAAAAGGCTGCGAATGTATTAGGAGAGAAATATACTGTATCAAAAAACAATAATCTTGAAAGAACCCTAAATGAACATTGTTGCAAAACACAAATTGGGCCAAAGACACAAGAAGTATTAAAAAAAATCATAATACCTTTTGGTCTTCATACAAAAAGTGATTTTGCATTTCAATTAACATTTCTTCTCAAAAAATTAGAAGGATCAGTAAATGAAGAACAAGTACAAAAAGCAATCACAAATATCCAAAAAGAGGCTAGAAAGCAAAATGTAAATAATTTTGAAAAATTTACCGGTGAAAACATCGCAAGCTTTCTTGACCAACTGCTAATGAAACACTTGGCATTTCTTCCTCTCAATGAAAAAGTTGATAATGCACTTAGATTACTCAATAATACAACACTGACAGAAGTTGATAGGGCAAAAATTAGAAGCGTGCTGACAGAGTTAAAGAGGCCCGGTGAAACAGCGCATAATGCATCTATTGATAAAACCATCGATTTACTAGATGTAATAGATTTTGAGAATGCAGGGTTAACGAATCTGACGAAGGCTAACATGACGATCATTAGCACAGCGATCGGAAAACTAAGACCATAAAATACTATTAATCCTGGAAGAATCCTGTAAATTAAGACCTTCTTGGTCCCCTTGGTCGTTGGTGCCCTTGGTATCCCTTTCCTTCTGACTCCTGCCCCCTGGTTCCTGACTCATCAGGCGCCTTTCCAATCCAGACAGGCGTCTGCTTGATCTGGTTGGCGATTCGTTGCACGGAGCTGACTTCACGCTGTGTGACGAGAGAGATGACGACGCCGGCCTTGCCGTAGCGTCCCGTTCTTCCCGATCGGTGGACGTAGACATCGGGATCTGAAGGCAGCTGATAGATGAATACATGGGTGACGTGAGAGAAGTCGAGTCCGCGGGCGACGACATCTGTCGCTACCAGAATTCTAATCTTCCCTGACCGGAATTTATTGGTGACAGTGCTGCGGGTGTCTTGCGTAAGCCCGGCGTGGAGGAAGTCAACCCCATCGATCTTTGCTTTTAATGAACGGCACACCTTTTCAACCTGATCTCTCGAATGACAGAATACAATGGCTTGTCTAGGTTGCATCTTTTCGATCTGCTGAGCAAGTTCTTGATCTCGCTGACCATGGTGACAAAAAAGAAAGAAGTGGTCGATCAGCTGCGGGCTGACATCATCTAAAATAAGATTTACTTCTTGCGGATCTTTCATGTGCTGCTTGGCGAGCTTCCGGATAGACGGAGGCATCGTCGCGGAGAATAGGAGCGTCTGGTGCGAATGGACAAGGCATTGGATGATAAATTCCAAGTCATCATAAAAACCCATGCTCAGCATCTCGTCCGCTTCGTCCAGGATCAGCGTATCGACATGTGAAAGATCGATTTGACGGGAATAGATGAAGTCAATCAGCCGTCCCGGCGTTGCCACTAGCACCTGCACGCCATGTTTAAGTTTAGACTGCTGCATTGCTGCGTCTTCACCGCCGAAAATGGCAAACGCCTTGACGCCCTTATTGATACCGATTCTCTGCGCCTCAGAGGCATACTGCAAAGCAAGCTCTCGTGTTGGTACGACAATCAGTGTTTGCACATAAGTCTTGGTGGTATCCACCCGGTTGCAAATGGGAATGGCACAAGCAGCCGTCTTACCCGATCCGGTTTTGGACAGGGCTATGAGGTCCTGGTTCAGCTGGATAAGTGGGATGGCATGCACTTGGATGGGAGAAGGTTCTTTATAGTCCATCTTCTCGAGCGCTTTGATGATTAGCGGATCGAGGTTAAACCTCTCAAAGCCGCTGACAGGGGGATTTTGTTCTGTAGTTGAAGTCATGTATCTCTATTTAATCTTTTTTGTATTCTTCTTTTTAACATTTTAGCTACCCATCGTGTGGGGAAAATATTCGTCACAAATAACAGGACACGATACTTCCAATCTATTACTTGTAATGGTTTTTGTTTTACAATCTGTTTCCATATATCATCAGCAACACTATTTGCATCCATCGATAATGGATTCTTTTGATTCTCTTCTTCACTTCCTGCCCTTCTGGAAAAATCTGTTGAAACCATCCCGGGATTAGCTGATAGAACCCTAATACCGTATGGTTCCATCTCCAGGTCAAATGATTGGGAAAATGAAGAGACAAAAGCTTTAGACGCACAATAAACTGCAGAATATGGAAAGATCATATAAGCAGCAACCGAAGAGACATTTAACACTACTCCTGTTAGCTGCTTTTCTTTTAGGCTCCTGGCGGCTTCTAGAGTCAATTCAAGTACAGCCCTGCAATTCACTTCCAAAATTCCGACTTCTTCTTCTGTAGTATAACTTAATGCTTCTCCATAGAGTCCAAAGCCTGCATTGTTGACCACCAGATCAGGAATGAAACTGTGGATGGACGCGATCACCTCTTCTCTCCCTTCAAGCAAAAGTAAGTCAGCGGGAATAATTTTGATGACGCAACCCAGTTCAACACTCAGCTCAGTTAATTTGTCCTTATTGCGTCCTGAGATGATCAGCTTTAGGCCTTCACGTGCCAGGCGGCGGCATAAGGCTTCGCCGATGCCCGATGACGCTCCTGTCACAAGTGCAGTTTGATGCTTCATCAGATCGATTCCTCAAGAGTGACATCCCGAGGTTTTCTTTCCGGTTGCGATGGGTATTTGACTCGGGAGTGGCCGGCGGCCAGCAGGGTTTTAACGAGAGTCTTTTTGACAATGGAGAGTTCTTCAAAAGTGAGGAGGCATTGGTCGAATTGCCCATCTTCCACTTTTTCCCTGACGAGGCGGTCGATGAGTTCGCTGAGGGTTTCTTCATTGACTTTATCGAGCGAACGGGAAGCTGCCTCAAAAGTGTCGGCGATCATGATGATGCCCGACTCCTTGCTGCGAGGCTTCGGTCCTGCGTAGCGGAACTCTTTTTCATTGACCTTGTCTGGATCACTGCCCATCTTCTCAACCTGCTTGCGATAGAAATAATAGACGAGCGTTGTCCCATGGTGTTCCTTGATGATGTCGATAATCGGTTCAGGCAGACCTGCCTCTCGGGCCATCACGACCCCTTCAGGGACGTGCGCCATGATGACCTGGGCAGATTCTTGCGGAGTGAGCAGCTGGTGGATGTTGACCTCGCCGAGCTGATTTTCAGTAAAATATTGCGACGTGGCCATCTTGCCTACATCGTGGTATAAAGTCGCGACGCGACAGAACAATCCATTAGCTCCAATGGCAATGGACGCCGCTTCGGATAAATTGCCCACTACGACAGAGTGTTGATATGTTCCAGGAGCTTCCAAGGTCAGGCGCCTTAACAGATCGTTGTTAGGATCCATATATTCCATCAAAGTGACGTCTGTCATAATTCCGAATCCCGATTCAAGCAATGGGAGCAGTCCGACGACTAATACGGCGGTGATGAGCATGAAAAAGGCTGAGCTGACGATGTCGGCCATCACAGAAATTTCCCAGGCGCTGCTGTTATACAGATGCAATCCCACAATGGCCAGGATACATCCAAACCACGCCTTAATGCAGACCACAAAGATCTCTTTTCTTCTTCTTAATGATGAGATGCTCAGTATCGCTACCAGGGATGCAGTTAGATTTAAGATCAGGAATCCACTCCAGTCAAATGCCAACGAAAGCGAAGAAATAATAGCAAGAAATCCGCTTGAGAAGGTAGCAACAGCCGGATTAATCAAACTGCAAATCAAAATGGCAGCCAGCGGTACAAAGAGCGGATAACGGATGGTTTCAATAAGATTATTGGTCGAACTCAAAAGAATCAGTTCAGTCAGTTTGGATATGCCAAGCGTCATTGTCAGTATCGTGATGAGCAGAAAAAGCTTTCGATTGGATGTCAGTATGTGAGGCTGATTGATCTGGAAATAGGCTAAAAAGATGCCCACAAAGAGCAATGTTAAAATGAAACTGCCGATCAATGTCAGCGGATGAGTTAAATTCCTTCTTGTGCTAAGTGTATTTTTCATGGCTTGCAGCATTGCTATATGACGTGCCGTCACTTTCTCACCCTGGTCGATAATGCGGCTTCCGGCATTAACATGAGTTAATTTATCAGGAACTTTAGCCTGGATTTCTTTACGCAGCTGCCTTTGAGCGGGGATATCTTCCTCAATATGCCAAGGACTATTTTTGAAAAATTCGATGATGAGTGCGCCAATCAAAGGGGTATAAGTTGCGAAATATTTTTTCTGGATATTATCCCAAATTTGCTGCGGAAGAATCATACCTGACAGTGTTGTATTCGGTGTATAAGGTTCGTAGTTCTCAGTCGAAAAACTTAGTTCCCTCATCTTATCGATGGTGCGCGGATCTGTCAGCCTCAGATCCACTAGGGCATTTTCCATGATCTCGGTCCCTTTATAGAGAGCCTCGAACGTACCACTTTCTGTTTGCTCCTGATGCCACGACTGGTTATAGACTAGAAAATTTTCAAACTCGATTCGCCTTTGCCTGATATCTATAGGTGAGATCATATAGATTTTGCCAATCTCACGCACAGCATCTTGCTTCATGATTAGCGTCGCTTCCTCATCAGGGAAATCAAAACTGACCTGTGAAACGATATACCGAGGTGCAATGGTGTTAAGATCTAAAATCTCGACTTGCACTTCGCGAAAGTGCAAAAAGAAAAAAATAACAGCAGCAAAAATAAAAATGATGACAGAGCGGATAGCTTTGCTTTTGTCAAAGAAACCTTGTTCACCAGAAAACTTGAGTTCCTGTTGGTTCTCAAGAATACTATTTCTGTCAGGCATTAGTAATTAACCTTCAATCTTGTCGAAACTTTATCGTAACAGAAAATTGAGTTATAGAGAAGACTTATTCGTTATAGTAAAGTGGTGGTGGTAGCCTTTAACCTGGAAACGTCTCGTCCCTTATAAATAATTTTTGCTATATTTTCGCAATAAGGGACAAACTCCTCATCAGAAACTCTCTTGGAAACATCATGCTCCGCAACAATTTTCATCACTCTTAAGCAAATTTCCCAGGGACTTGCTTCATCATTAAAATTTTCTTTGCCAATGATTTCGAAGATAGACCTGTCATTTTTTAGAGAGATATTTTTCACTATATGTGATTTAGACAGGTAATATTCCAGACTGTATTTCTGCTGTGAAAAATTGAGACTGAGATCACGATAGCGCTTAAGAGAATGTATTGAGTAGATATCATATCTAGCGATTGAAATTCGGAATAAAGGAAATTGTTCATGCAAATACGTTGCGGCACTCTTTACAATCATGGATGAAGACAGTCCAAACATGGTTA
>Ga0207010_1020_pt1 | contig 47925 bp, 49 predicted proteins | sample Alteio_BWMinCont_82_FD_153465 | JGI IMG/M metagenome (GOLD analysis project Ga0207010, IMG submission 153465) | Enriched cells from forest soil in Barre Woods Harvard Forest LTER site, Petersham, Massachusetts, United States -... | ecosystem: Environmental > Terrestrial > Soil > Temperate forest >...
ATACACAATAAATGCCAGGCGTAAATGGCTCATCACAATTTCTTGTCGCAATTGTGGGTCAAACAACAAACGGTGAGTATCATACAAATCACGACTTGCTCTTCTGGCCATCAAAGCAGCGATCTTTCCAGCAGCAAGCTCATTGTAACTTAATAGAGGAATGTTTCTTGCTTGATATTGACCCACCATGCACGAATCTTTAATCACTGTTGGCCAGAATACAGCTCGGTACATATACGACAAATCTATTTCCAAATTTCCACCAGGTTGCAGTGCGCTATTGTAACTCAAGCGCCATTTTCCACCTGCATGCTCTGTCGCAATCAATTTTACTGTAAAGCCAGAACGCTGGCATAAACCAATCAAAATGGCTTCTAATTCCTTGCGTTCTTCTAACATGATCTTTCGATCAACTGCGCCAATATAGTTAAGGTCGATATCAACTGAGAGACGGGGAAGATTAAAATAAAAAAGATTAAGTGCCGTGCCACCTTTTAATGCCAAACGTGTTTTTAAATATGTATTATCAAATATTTCATTTAAAAGCTCGATCAAGCGGATGACTTTTTCCAACATTTCAGGTCTAAAACCTGCTGTTTTTGCAATGTTCTGTAGATCTTCTTGTCTCAAATTCATTTTTATTCCTTCCAAGATTGCTCTATAATTTCCGCAGGGATGATAATATTCCATCGCGTATTAAATTTGCCGGTTGTCTTTTGATATTTATCAATATAATGGGGTTGCTTTGGCTTACATGCTTCTAACTGCTTAAGATGGGAATCTTTAACACGTAACTCATTCTGATGTTGCTCAAGATAAAAACCAACGAGCGCTATTGTTGTCACATTATCGAGAAGCAAAGCATATTCTACTACTTTGTCTAAATCAAAATATTCAACTGATTCCAGTGAACGCCATATTTCTTCCCATCCTCCACTTAAATCTGGTCGATCAAGGATATCAACTAATGTTCGTTCAAAGCTTGTCACGGATAACGGACAACCACGATGTAATATAGTTTTAACACCGAAGAGTTCCTGATTTTTTTCACGTAATGATTTTGGAAATAACACTAGACGAAAAATATCATCGCGGAAAAGCATGCTAGCTGATCGAGAGTGAGTTAATGCACAAAACTGATGCGTAACAGAATAGCTCTTCCCATAAAAAGCCAAAGCGCTATGATAGCCTATCACTGCATCGGCAACCAATTTTGCAGAAACAAGATAAGGGTCAACTGCATACGATTCTGAAGACGCACCTGGCGGCACTACAGCAAATAATCCTCTTCGGATTCGGATTAAATTCCCCGCTTTAACGTGATATGATAATAATGCTTCTTGCGCTCTCTTACCTGAATGCGGTTCTCTCTCTAAAAATTGAGCGTATTCTTTGCCTGTAAACACCTGATTTTGATTGAAAAAATCCTTTGGCTTATTCATAAATACCCTACTTGATAAAAAATCATGAAATACATAGTAATACTATGGGTTTTACGTTTTTTTGTCAAGTAGATTAAGCAAAATTAGTTTTGAAATGATCACAAAAAATTATTAATGAAATTAGATAGATACCTTTTTATATCCTGATTAAGTATTCGGCTAACTCCGAAATTGATGTTCTGACCGGAATACTCAGCTATGCTCTTTACTAACTTTAAGAGTTTTTTCTCTTACGATTTAAATTAATTTTATCATCGCTCCTAGCTTCATCATCATTCTCTACTAAGGTTATTATTGTGCCGGTAGAAGACTCGTACAAAACTTTTTCTTTAGGACTTTTAGCACTTTTTGCAGAAAATTTTCCAACTTTATTTATCAATGAAGCCATAGTTAATTTTGACCCTTTCGTTATAGGCGCCTGTTTTCCGGTTTCATATTCAAAAATTATTTTGGCCAGTGGTTCTGGTAATATAGAAGTACCTTCTAAAATTTGAATTAATTTATCTATATCTAGCTTTTTTAAATCCAGGCTCTGTTCAAGAATATTGAAAACTTTTGGATCTATGTAGTTTGAATTTAACCTAGCAGCCTTTATAGGCATATCCCCTGAATTATCTGTCGCTTCTATATTAGCCCCTCCTTCTAACAAAGCTGTAATGATTTCAACACGACCATAATAAGCAGCAATATGGAGCGCAGTCTTTCCATCTTTATTAACAGACTCTAATTTTGTTTCTTTTACTTTTATTAAAAAATTTACAATTTTTTTATGATCAAACAACGCGGCATTCATTAAAGCTGTTATCCCCCATAATTCGCTTTTCGCATTAATATTTGCATTGTTTTCTATTAGATAATCTGCAACACTTGATTCATCGTGATCGCTTCCTGCCGCTAAAATTAAGGCGGTGCCTTGATCACCATTTGCTTCAATATTAGCTTTTGCCTGCACGAGCAATTTCACTATATCTAAAGATCCTAATTTTGATGCTACTTGAAGTGGAGTCAAACCACATGTGCTCTGCGTTAACCCAAATGGGCTTCTTAGTTCGATATCAGCGTTGGATTCTATCAATAAGGAAACTGCATCTTTTTGATTACTTTCCACTGCAATTTTTTACCAACATTTCGCTGTTTCCATTCATTCGTTAGCTATAAAAGTGTAGCGCCGATTTTGCTTAAAACTATCGATAATCGCTTTTATAATAAATAATTTATTTAATATTTTTAGATCAAAAATTAAATAAATGCTTATTTTGTGTTATAATTGTACATAATTTAACTATCAATGTGTGCTATCTATATGAAAACAATGCAAAAGCCACCATCGCCAACAGTGTCAGAAAATTTTCCGCATACACTACCACTGAGTAAAGGAATTTTGAAAGAAAACAAAGATTATTCGTTGAAGCACTATTTACAAAATTCAGCTGAAGAAGCTAATTTTATTTACAAACACGAAGATAGAAAATATGGAGCCGTAAGCGTAATAGGTGGAAAATTTGGGTGGTTTTCGGCGAAAAGGCACAAAGAGGAGGATGTCGGAGATATTTTTTTAAGAGATTTAAAAAAACATAAAGAATCAAAAATCTCAGTAAAATTTATTATGAACAAATTAACTAAGGAAGGAAGCTTATGGTCCTATTACAAAGGCTATCATCATTCTTTTAATAATTATTTCTTGTATTGCTTAAGATATGAAAATATCGAAGCTTATAGAAAAATTATTGGGGATGTTTATTATATAAAATTTATTTCAGGAAGCATTACTCTTTATAGAAGAGATACTAGAAATGAAAAAACTATTTTTGACCAGGGATTTATGCTGAAATCCAGTGCAAATGATAGCACTTTGTGCAAAGCTTATTATGCAAAACCTATTACAAATTCTTGCGGGATTTCTTTTTCGAAAGAAATTCCATCAACATTAAGTTTTTTTTATAATTTTGGAGACCCCGATTTTTACTACGAAATTCAGCTCTCAGATAAGCAGAATTTTTTGCTTATTGATATTGATAACTCTCCGAGAAATAAAGGCAAAGTCGAGGGTCTTAAAGAAGTAAACTCTATGGACAATATTCCAGTAACAGCAATATATAAAAAAGTTAGCATTACGACAGGGACAATGTTTAATAGCAAATTTTCAGAGCACGCTAAACTTGAAGATTCTCCTGTTATTCATAAGGGATGTTGCTATTAATTATCATAATGTTCATTATTAATAAAGAATATTCCATCAAAAATAATAAATAAATCAAAAGATTATTATTTTTGTTACATATTATGAAAATTGACCCTATGAAAAACAAAAAAACATGTCTAAATAGCATTTATCACGAAAATTTCACTGCTTTTCGCTTCACGATAGAAAATTTGTTAAATAATTTAGATCAACACAAAAAAGAATTAGATACGTTGTTAACACTAAAATTTCAGCTATTGCCATATAGCACAGATAAGCAAATTTCTATGCCACGTAAACCATACCAACTTCCAAAGCCTCTTCAGGTGTTCCGCACATCTCACTGGAAGAGAAAGCACAAGGCTGATATTTTTCATTGCTATAAGTATAAAAGTGATAATTGAGGAGGGAGCAACAGGTTTGAATCACCACCCGATAATGCACACTATTGCAGGAATACATCTACTAAATCTGCAAATTTCTTATATTCCTGAAATAAAAAAGCATGGCCTCCAGGAAAGAAGGCTAACCAGGCATATGGAATTTGATTTGCGATAATGACTGAATTTTTAGGAAAATCAATTATGTCGTACCGGCCATCTGTTAACAAAACAGAAGTCTTAATATCTTTAAGAGCATTAAAATTTTCATTATCGTTACTCCAAAGAATCGTACGCGCACGATTTTGGCGCATTAATGTTTCTTTACTGACAGTGAAATCATTGGGAATAGTTCCTGCAGCCACAGCTGCTTTTAATCTAGCTAAACAATTCTTCGCGGCTAGCCTTCCTTTCTCATCATTTGTAAAAACTAAACCAATCTTTTCCATATCCGGAATATTTGGGTTATTTAATTTATTTTCAACACTTTCAGCCGTTTTATCTTCATGCTTACCGCCTGGGTTAGCGCTACAAAGCACCGCTTTTTCGACCAAATTAGGGTGTCTAATCAGTAATTGCTGACCGATACGTGCGCCCATAGACCATGCTAATATATTTACTTTTTCGTAACCTAGTTTTTTAATGAGGCCTGCGACATCATCAGCCATTTGTGATATGGTTGTATTGTTTTGCTTTGTATCCGTTGATAGTCCAACGCCTCGATTATCAAACAAAATAAGTTGATTGTGTTTTGCAAGTTTTTCTAATAATGCAGGATCCCATAAACTCATGGTTGAAATAAAACCATTGATCATGATTAAAGGCTTGCCTTGTCCTCGAATGTAATATGCTATTTTAATGCCACTAACATTAATTGTTTTAACTTCTGCTTTAAATTGAGCATGAACCGATGAACAAATGCCGATACAAAGAAATATAGCTGACATTAAGCTGTGCGTCCATTTCATATTTTTGAATCCATCTTGATAGAGTTCATATAAAAAAAACTTATCCTATAAGTATCAAACTTTGAGTCAAGTAGCAACTGATCTTGAACTCCTAAGTGCTCCCACTACAACTTATTCACTGGTTGATCTGAGGCAACTCATATTCTATTATTTTATTTAATAAAACCTGATGGCACGAAGAATGCATTGCAGCCAAGCCAAACCCTGGTTAGAATTGGCTTCTAATAATGAGATAGCCTATGAGCAACCTGTTAATTTCCCTTAATCAACTTTCACTCGCCTTTGGCTTAGATGCTTTGCTAGATAATGCGTCTTTACAAATTGAATCCGGTGAAAGAGTCTGTCTAATTGGCCGTAATGGCGCCGGTAAATCTTCTTTACTTAAAATAATCGAAGGTACTTTATTACCCGATCAAGGCACCGTTTGGCGAAAACCACAACTGAAATTAGCAACATTAACCCAAACCTTACCTCAAGAGAATAGCTTAACTGTTTATGAATATGTTGCCTCAGGATTAGCAGAAACCGGGAAATTATTAGCAGATTATCATGAGCTAACCCATCATTTAGCCGATTCATCTACAAAAGAAACATTAAAACGCCTCGAAAAATTACAACATGCTATTGATGCAAAAAATGGTTGGCAATTTGATCAGCAAATTCAAACGATTTTAACTAAACTGACTTTACCACCCGATAAAAAAATGCATGAATTATCAGGTGGCTGGCAACGACGTGCGGCGCTTGCACAAGCTTTAGTCTGCGCTCCTGAATTATTATTACTAGATGAACCGACCAATCATTTAGATATTGAAGCGATCCAATGGCTTGAAGATCAATTAATGAGTATGAATATAGGCTTAGTTTTTATTACCCATGATCGATCTTTTTTAAAAAGAGTGGCTACTCGTATTCTTGAATTAGATCGCGGGAAATTAACCTCATGGCCTGGCAATTACCAACAATTTTTGCAACATAAAGAAGAATTGTTACATGCCGAAAAAAAACAAAATACAGAATTTGATAAAAAATTAGCGGCCGAAGAACGCTGGATTCGACAAGGCATCAAAGCAAGACGCACACGAAACGAAGGCCGAGTCCGTGCATTAGAAGCCCTGCGACTTCAACGATCAAAACGTCGTGAACAACAAGGTAAAGCTTCTTTTAATCTAAATGAGGTGAAAAAGTCTGGGAAATTAGTAATTGAAGCAAAAGATATTTCTCATGCTTATAATAATATATTTATTATAAAAGATTTTTCGTTAAACTTAATGCGTGGCGATCGCATTGGTTTACTAGGACCCAATGGCATTGGAAAAAGTACGTTGCTTAATATTTTATTAAAAAAAATACCGCCACAGCAAGGCACTGTTAATTTAGGTACCGAATTAAATATTGCTTACTTCGATCAGTTACATCAAACATTAGATTTAGAAAAAAATCTAATTGATTTTATTGGCGAAGGTCGTGACACTATTGAAATCAATAACAAAAAACAACATATTATAAGCTATTTAGGTGATTTTTTATTTACGCCTGCTCGTGCATTAACACCGATTAAAGCACTCTCAGGTGGCGAACGAAATCGATTAATTTTAGCAAAATTATTTTCTCGTCCTGCTAATGTATTAGTCATGGATGAACCCACAAATGATTTAGATATTGAAACATTAGAATTACTAGAAGAATTACTCACTGACTATCAAGGAACATTATTACTAGTCAGCCATGATCGTACTTTTCTAGATAATATTGTCACAAGCACCTTAGTTTTTTCAGGTGAAGGTCAGATTACTGAATTTATTGGTGGTTATCAAAATTGGTTGGAACAAAAAAATAGCTCCACTATCAAATCACCTGAATCATCTTCAATTCCTAAACAAAAAATGCGCGTAATCAAAAAATTAAGCTATGCAGAACAAAAAGAACTAACTGAACTTCCCCATAAAATTGAAAAATTAGAACAAGCACAACAGACTTTATTGAATCGCATAGCTGATCCTAATTTTTACCAACAAAATAGTGAAGCTATCACGATAACTTTAAATGATTTAAAACAAATCGAAAAAGATCTTATATTCGCTTATGAACGATGGGAAAAACTAGAGAAAACACGCTTATAACCTTTTATGACTTATATTTAAATCTTCGACACTATCCCATAATCGATAGATTTCGCCAATTAAGTAAAATGGCAACGAAATAATATTATTATTACACTGTAAAGGTTGTTCTGAAATACGAACTCCACAAGATAATTTTTTTTCTGCAAGCAACATATGCAATGACTTTAAATGACCCGTGCTGCCTGCTTTGACCTCAATGGGAATAATGCGCCCTTGATGACTAATAATATAACCCACTTCGGCAGAGCTGCCTCTCGATTCTCGTGACCAAAAATATAGTTTTTCGTCTTCGTAACAATCTGCATAGGCAAGCAACTCTTGTCCAACAAATTGCTCAGCAAGCGCTCCTTGATTCACTAATACAATATTTTCATTTAAAATTTCATTGGCAGTCAATCCTGCATTTCGCGTGATCAAACCGACGTCTAAAAATAATAATTTAAATTTTTTTTCATTGCTCAATGCAGCAAGCGGTATACCACTTGCTGCTGTTGCTAAAATAGGTTGAATAACACCTGTTTGAGTGAGAAGTTCTATGGCTTGCTTCAGATCGCGCGAACGCATATCAGGGTCTATTTTACTGTATTTAATTTGCTGTCCTATGATGCTGGCGGATTGCTGAAATATTTTTTGTAAATATTTATGCTGCGTTGTTTTCGCATATTTTCCAAAATCATTACGATAAGTACTCATAATAACAGTTTGCATACGCTGTACCGATAAAAAATCATTGGTATTCAGATAAGCTTGGATAGCTGCTGGCATCCCGCCAATCAGAATATATAGTTTAACTAATTTTAATAATTGCTGGTGAAATAAAGCAGATAAAGGTTTTTCGAATGTACAAGTTTTTAGTTCAGTTAGTAAAATATCATAATTCTGTGCTTGCAAAAACTCTTGAAATGATAAAGGTTTCAAATAAATAAATTGCACACGACCCACGGGCATACTAAAGTTTTTTTCTGTTAATGCAAACTCTAATAATGAGCCTGCGCCTATGAGATGCAATTCTGGCAGTTGTTCTTTAAAATAACGCAGCGCCATAATAGCAGCTGGGCAATTTTGGATTTCATCGAAAAAAACCAGTGTTTCACCTGGAATAATTGGCTGGCGACTCATAGCTTGCAAAGCATTTATTATTTCATTTGGTTTCAATGAATGGAAACATTCAATGTATTCTGGTTCAAGCTCAAAATTGATATTGAGGAAATTTTTAAAATATTCATTGCCCAATTGTTCAATAACAAATGTTTTACCAACCTGCCTCGCGCCACGTAGAAGCAAGGGTAAATGTTCCGCAGAGGTTGCCCATGATTTAAGGTCTTGAATAATATATCTTTTCAATTTTTTACCCTGATATTTATCCATTAATTGGCTGAAATTACCCCTAATAATAGCCAATTTTTGGATTTTTTTCAAGGTATTTTTACCCTAAAGCCTTATAAAAGCCTTAAGATTTCCTTAATATTATAAAACTACAATATAACTCTATACAAAATTGAGGAATAAAGTAATGCTTCACAATAACCAAATACCTGCTGACCCAAAAAACCTTAAAGAGCCACTTCTACCAGCTCCCCTACCAACTCCCCCCAAGGATATAGCCATTCCTATGCAAACTATTTCATCAATAGATCCCCTTAAAACTACCCGGGAGAGATATGAATATGAAGATGAATATGGTGAAGATGATAGAAAAAAAAATAATTATAGCAGTTGCCGAATGTTAGCATTTGCTTTGCTCTGTGCTGGACCAACAGGAGGCGCTATCTATGGAACAAACAAACTTTTCAAAGAAAGAGAAATTAAAAAAGACTATCTAGCTAACCAATATACTACCAACCCCAATTTATTAAATCCTTATTATCCTAATACGACTTGCGCGGAAGTTTTTGATCCTTACAATGTAAGCACAGCTTACGATTTTTGTAATAATTATGATAATTTAAAGCAAAATTTTAATCAAACATTCAATATGACTGTACCCTATGACGTTTTCACTACGTGTTATCAAACGCTTGATAACTGCCTTGTTGGAGGAGGTGGTTTACTAATGTTTGTCACATGTATAGCAGCTGGCACAGGCTTTTCTACAGTTGTTCCGTGCATATTAAGCATAGGCAGAAGCCCTGCTTGTCGTGATTCACGTGATTATGAACAGGATAGTACAACTGTTCAAATAAAAATACTTAAAGATAACTCTCCTGCTAACGTTTCAAAAATAATAAAAATAATTAAGGAGATGGGTATCTTTGGCAGAAACAAAGAAAATGAAATTATTCCTACTCTGATACATGGGTATTTAACAGGAAAAGAGGATTCTTCCGCCCCACAACCTAGGAAATAGCGATAATAATTTTATATAGTCGCCACTGGCGAAAAATTAAAAAAATTCACCTACTCTATCATTCCCGCGAAAGCGGGAATCTATTTTGCAAAGAAACTTCTATCCCTATAAAAACCAATGCACCAACAATGCACCACTCACCCCCGCCAAGGCCAACAGCCCCATTAACTGTAATAAAGGCATATGAAGCGTTCGATAAGCTTTTAAATCTTCTTTTATGTACTCTTTCATTATTTTACTCTCTCTTTAATTTTAGAAATAAATTTGTTGCATAAATTCTTTTGCTAACTTTAGAGTCTCTTCTGCCACTGCATTGGCTTTATCAGTTCCTTGCTTTAAAATCGCTAATACTTCAGTTTGATCTTTTTCATAAAAAGCTCTTCTTGCCGCAATCGGTCCAATTAAGGCAACCAATACATCGATCAGTTTCTTTTTACATTCTACATCACCTATTTTACCAGCGCGATAACGCTCTTTTGCCTCGTCCACCCAAACAGCATCCGGATTGAAAATATCATGAAAAATCCATAAGGGATTATTCTCAATTTCACCTTTATCGCTTGCTTTTAACCGCTTTGGGTCGGTGTACATATTCATCACTTTTTTAGCAATCGTATCTGCATTATCACTTAAAAAAATCGCATTATTCAGCGATTTTGACATTTTTAATAAATGTCCAGCGCAATCAGGACCTCCTGTGCCAATTAAACGTCGCGTACGCCCTAATTTAAGATCTACAATAGGAAATAATCCGCCTTTTGCCACATAATCTTCATCTGCTGTATGAGAATCAACACCACAATATAATTGATTAAACTTACGCGCAACCTCTCGTGTTAACTCAATATGCGGAATTTGATCTTCCCCCACAGGCACAATCTCTGGGCGAAAAGTTAAAATATCTGCCACTTGATTGATCGGATATAATAAAAATCCAACTGGATAGTTCTCTCCCAACCCTTTATCTCGAATTTCATCTTTAATAGTCGGATTGCGCATCAATCTAGGAAAAGGAACCAGCATACTAAAAAAAATCGTTAATTCTGCTATCGCTTTAATTTCAGATTGAATGAAAATAGTGCTTATCTGAGGGTTAATCCCTGCTGCTAAATAGTCGATTGCAATATCAATCACACTTTGATGCACTTCCCCCGGTCTATCCATACGCGTGGTAAACGCTTGTACATTTGCAATGATAAAATAGCAATCGAATTCTTTTTGTAGTGCAACGCGATTTTCAAGTGATCCAACCCAATGACCTAAATGTAATCGGCCGGTGGTGGTATCTCCTGTTAATAATCGCGGCTTTAATCTATTCACGAAAGTCATCCTCAAAAAATGGGTATTATAACAAGCTTAAACGCTCTGCCAAATGAAAAGCCACCTGGCCTGCTTTTTTACTTTTTAATATGCGCCAATTAGCGGGTAAATCAGCTGTCGTTAAAGCATTAGGCGACTCTAAATAAATATAAGCCCGCGCTGCAAGTGCTTGTTGTTCTTCTAAATAAAAACACATAGGCAATAAAATATTTTCTTGAAAGGGTGGGTCTAGAAAAACAATATCAAATGGCCGAGTTGATTTTTTTAAAGGTGGTACGCAAGCTTGATAAATATCGGCATTTTCTGCCTGAAAAATAGCTAATTGCTCTTTTAAAAAAGACAACGCCACAGAAGATCGATCAATCATCACAACATGAGCCGCCCCGCGTGATAACGCCTCAAATCCCAAAGCACCACTTCCCGCAAAAGCATCTAAACAATAGGCGCCCGGCAAAAGGGGCGCCAACCAGTTAAATAAAGTTTCACGTACACGATCAGGCGTGGGTCGTAATCCTAAAATATCAGGTACTTTTAATTTTCGACCACGCCATTGTCCGCCAATAATTCGCACTTCACCTGGTTTTATCCGCTTTATCTGCATAGGGGGAAGTATATCATGTTTTGAATATGTTAAGATGACAAAAATCTATGATCGAGTAAATCATTATGCTAAATTTTTTAAAAAAGAAAACACCTGAAACGACTAAAGAATCCGCTGAAAAAAAAGGTTTTTTTGCCCGCTTGAAAACAGGCCTTAGCAAAACCCGCCAGAGTTTTAGCACTAATATTGCGAATTTATTTTTAGGCAAAAAAGTCTTAGATCAAGACGTACTAGATTTGCTTGAAACACAATTATTAATGGCCGATGTCGGGGTAGACGCGACCGAACAATTTATCAAACATTTAACGCAAAAATTAGCTCGCAATGAACTCAATGATCCGCAAGCTGCGTTGCAAACACTTAAAAATGAGATGCGCATGCTATTAAAACCGTGTGAAGCACCCTTACTTTTATCAGAAAAAACTCGGCCTTTTGTGATTCTAGTCGTCGGGATTAATGGCTCTGGCAAAACCACTACTATCGGTAAAGTGGCGCATTATTTTAAACAAACTGGCAAAAGTTGTTTGCTGGCGGCTGGAGATACTTTTCGTGCAGCAGCAATCGAACAATTACAAATTTGGGGCGAGCGTAATCAAGTGCCCGTCATTGCACAACAACCCGGGAGTGATACCGCTGCTGTTATTTATGATGCGCATGACTCAGCAAAAGCACGAGGAATAGATATTCTCATTGCCGATACCGCCGGCCGTCTACACACGCAATCAAACCTAATGGATGAATTAAAAAAAGTAAAACGCGTGGTTAAAAAAATAGACCCTGATGCCCCCCACGAAACTTTATTAATTTTAGATGCCAGTATTGGTCAAAATGCTTTAAATCAAGCAAAACAATTTCATGAAACTATTGGCATTACTGGACTTGCCTTAACTAAGCTCGATGGAACCGCCAAAGGCGGTATTATTTTCGCAATTGCTAAAGAGATGAAAATACCGATTCGCTTTATTGGAGTCGGCGAACAAATAGATGATTTAAGACCTTTTGATGCAGATGATTTTATTAGTGCATTATTTGATCAATAAATGGTCTATTTAACACTCTATTTACATTAGCACTCTCACTAAAAGAGTGCTAAAATAGTAAAAAATTTCAACATGAGGGTCTACATGAAAAACAGCCTGCAAAAATTTAACTATCATTTGCCCATTACCAATTTGGATGCTTATATTAACCATGTGAACCAAATTCCCCTGTTAAGCCAAGCAGAAGAGCAAGAGCTTGCGACTCGTCTTAAAAAAAACAATGAATTAGATGCCGCTAAAAAGCTGGTCATGGCGCATGCGCGTTATGTAGTACGCATTTCTAAAGGTTATCTGGGATATGGCTTACCTTTAGGTGACCTGATTCAAGAGGGCAATATTGGTTTAATGAAAGCTGTTAAACGATTTGACCCAACGATAGGGGTTCGTTTAGTGACTTTTGCTGTCCATTGGATTAAAGCTGAAATTCATGATTATGTTCTACGCAACTGGCGGATTGTTAAAGTGGCGACTACTAAAGCCCAGCGTAAATTATTTTTCAATCTGCGTTCCATGAAAAAACGACTAGGATGGTTCTCCAATGAAGAAATCAATGCTGTTGCCAAAGATTTAGGGGTTAAACCAGAAACTGTCCGTGAAATGGAAATGCGCCTACATGCATCAGATGCTTCTTTAGATAACCATGCAGACGATGATGAAAGCGACGAACACCATCAAACAGCTTTAGCGGGCTATTTGGCTGACAAACGCCTGGATCCTGCTCATCAATTGGAGTCTGATACTTTCTTAGAAAAATCGACTTCTGAATTGCATCACGCACTTGTTACACTAGATTCACGCAGCCAGGATATTTTAAATGCTCGTTGGCTTAAAGAAGAAAAAGCAACCTTACAAGAATTGGCTGATAAATATGGTGTATCTGCTGAAAGAATCAGGCAATTAGAAAAAAATGCGATGAATAAATTGAAAGAATCGTTGGCAGGATGATTGTTTGCGCAGTCCCCTGGTTGCTTGTTATACTGAGAACATAGCGTAAAAATGCGCTTTACTTAAGCTTTATATAATCGCTGTCGCGAAATTAAAATGTAGGGTGGATTAGACGCGTTTTTTGCGTCGTAATCCACCAAATTTTTACTATTCCACTTTATGCGCGGGCTCCAGACCCAAGTTTAATTTTTCTTTAAAAATATTTTTATTTATTATTAATTTTAGATTTATCTACTCCGTAAAATAATGTTAAGTGACTTTGCAAAATTTATAAATAAAAAACGTAATACTATATGATACATTAAAATTTATTATTCAGTACATCTTTAATTAATGGGTCTAAAATTTTATAAAATTTATTCTCATCAATATAAACATAATCTTTTTCAATTAAGGTTGCTATAGCTCTTTGAATACTACTCGAAGTTAAGTTAACTTGTTGTGTTAACTCTTTACTAAACAGTCCAGTTATTCTCGGCTCATTAGCTAGAAAAATTAATAATTTTCTTTGGTTAAGACTTAATAAAGCAAGCTCTCTTTCTATTGAGGATTTATTTTCAAGTACAAACCTTTGCCAAGTAATTAATATTTCTTTTGAGTGAGCGAGAATCTTATTTTGGGATAATAAAGAGCAAAGCTTATTAATATAATAAGCGTGGCATTCTGTTAATTCAAAAATAATTTTTAATGATTCCTGGTTAATTATATCTTTATAGATTTCTTTGAATGCTGCTTGTATATATTTAGTATACTCATCTTGATTAATTCGGTTAAGCTTAATGTGATCACATAGTTTATAAAAAGGTCTTTTTTTATCATTAAATATTTCTTCTATTAAATGACGATTACTGCCAGAAAAAATATAAGCTACATGAGTGGATTTTTGCGCAGCTTCTCTTATAGCTGCTTCTATAGAATTATTTTTAGCAATTTCACCTACTACTTGAAATTCATCTAAAAATAAAATAACATGCTTTTTTTTATTTTTAGCAATTTCATGCAGCTTTTCTAACGATTTTAAAATAGTATCTGTAGCGGAAATTTTATTTTGATTAAATTCTAATTTTACCCCTGCTTTTTCCAGCACTACTTTAATTTGCAAGCTAGCAAAAAAATCTCCCGCAAGGTGCAATAATTTTTTTGGAGTGCTTTCTAGTTGACCCAATAAGTTTCCTACTCCATTTAAAATATATTTTTCAATATCTTCTTGGCTTAATGCTTTATATAAATCGACATGTGCATAGGGCCACTTAATCTGTTTAAAAGCCTGCAAAGCAAGGCTGGTTTTTCCGAAGCGGCGAGGAGAAATTAATAAAACAGGAGCATTGCCTTTAAGGTTATATATCATTCTACTAAGCTCTTCCTTACGATTACAAAAAGCTTCATCTATAGCAAGATAGGTAGGAAAGTAATTCAAAATAAACTCCGTTGCTTAAGTTTGTATTACGCATATTGTATAACGCATTATGCGTAATTACAATAATAATTATTTTCAACCGACTAATACGGCAGAGCTATGATAGAACCTGAAAAATTGATTTATAATAAAGAAAAGGCTACTTTCTTTTATTATAGCTATTGCTTAATAAAGTTCTTTTAGTTAGAGTTGACGTTAATAAAAGAAATTACTGGTAAAACACGTAATAAAGTTTATGTTTATCAAAAATATTTAGATATTTTGAATGAAGGCGCGAAGCCAATAAATGAAATATAAGACCAAGCGACTATTTAAGTTCTCTTACAAAAAGCTTTGTTTTAAACTTTATAAACCCGCTGCTTTGATGATTGCGAATGAAGCTTATGATCAGAAGACGCGCCTTCCCCGCCTCGTAACCACGCATTAATCGCCGCCAAATCATCCGGGCTTAACGTGCCTGCTGCTTCTTTTAATGCTAATAAATTATTAACATACGCATAACGATCCAATGCATATTGTTTTTCATCATCTAAAACTTGTTGCTGTTGATTTAAGACATTTACTAAAATTTCTGTCCCTACTTTGTAACCTTCTTTCATCCCCTCAAGTGAACTAATGGCAGCTTTAATCGTTTCTTTATCAGCGTGTAATTTACTAATACCTGCTAGAATCCCTAAATAGCTTTGTCGTGTACTGGTCATCGTACTTCTAATTTGTTGCTCTAAAGTTTGTACCGCTAATTGATACTGATCTTGCGCTTGCCTTGTTTGTGCAACGACTAAACCACCTTCATAAATAGGAAAATTCACATTTAAACTAACCTCACTCTGATGGGTTTGACCCGTTCCATGCGGATGGAAAAGAGAACCGTCAATAGCACTCTCACTGGATAAATTATTTCTTGTCATATCATTTACAAAATCTACTAAGTATTGACCTTCCACATTTACAGTAGGCATGTGACCTGCAAATTGTTGACGAATATTTTCTTTAGAAGCAACAACCGCATATTGATTTGCTTTGATTTGCCAATTTTGGCGCGCAGCGGTCATAATCCACGCATTAATATTCTTAGGTCTCGGCGAGATCAACGGAAATTGCTCGCTCAATTTCGCAAGAGATCGATATAAAACACCCGTGATCGCACGTAAGTTTTCTTGATCATCTTTTAGATTAGTTTCTGATGCAATGTAATCCGCAACCGATCCTTGATAAGAAGCTTCAGCCGTATAAACATCAGTAATCGTTTTTAAACCCACTTTATATTGTTGAGTCGCTTGATCTAATTGTTGTTTAAAAGCAACTTTAGCAGAACCACTCGCACGCAAAAAATCTTCATCTTGTAATACTTGAAAATACGCTTTAGCAACCCGAATCATTAAGTCTTGTGACGCTGCATTGAGTGTTGCCAATGCTTGTTTTGCCGTTGCTTTTTGTTGCGACAAATTCGCAGTTTGCGCCACATCAAAAATTGTCTGTGTTAAAGTCAAAGAATAAGTATAACCCCTTTCTCGCAGGGTATCATCTACAGTCGAAGCAGGCCCTGAACCAGTCGCTTTCAAAATACTCGGTACGGCCTGAAATCCTAAATTAGGTAACAAATAAGAACGACTAATAGGAACATTTTCCCCCGTTGCTAATTCTTGAGCAATAGCTTGTTGATAAACAGGATCACTAAATAATGCTTGTTTATAAACTTGCAATAAATCAGCAGCATATGATAAAGAAGTAATAGACATGCTAAATAAAAAGAACAAAACTAATACTATATTTTTTTTCATGAGACTTAATTCCTGTTTGCAACATTCATCGTTTTTTGCGGGGAAAGTATAGCATTAATATAAAACAGTTACATTGGCTTTATTAATTGAACAGCTAAATTGATTGCGGCTAACAAACTATCTGGACATGCTTTACCCAATCCTGCTAAGTCTATAGCCGTGCCATGATCAACAGAAGTACGAATAATGGGCAATCCTAACGTTACATTAACCGCAGTATGAAAGCCAATATGTTTCACCACGGGCAAAACTTGATCATGATACATGCCAAGTATCGCATCTGCTTTTTTTAAATACTGCTCGGTAAACACAGTATCAGCAGGTAATGGACCCATTATTTTTAGTTTTTCTGCTTGTAAACTTTGAATAGCAGGCAAAATAATATTCTCTTCCTCAGTCCCTAAAATACCTCCTTCACCGGCATGAGGATTTAAACCACAAACTAAAATAGTCGGATCAAGAATATTAAAATAATTTTGCATTGATTGATGCAATAATTTAATAGATTGCCTAATATGATCTTTGGTAATCGCTTTGGGAACAGCACTCAAAGGTAAATGCGTGGTTGCAAGAGCCACTCGTAATTGATCAACAACAAATAACATCAATACTTGTTGTGCTTTACAAAAATCAGCCAAAAACTCCGTATGGCCGGAGAACACAATCCCCGCTTTATTAATAATTGCTTTATGCACGGGCCCTGTGACTAATGCATCTGCTATTTTTTCAAGACAATGTTCTGCTGCTAATTCTAGGCAAGCTATGACAAAAAGAGCATTTTCTGGATTTAATTGACCCGGAATGCAAGGCTTGCTTGCCTGCACAGGTAATATTTTTAAAATACCTGGCGCGTGAGGAACAGGTGTGTGATGAACATTAAATTCTATTAATTTTAACGGTAAATTTAATAGCTTGGCGCGTGCTGTTAAAATATCTGGATCATAAATAATAATTAATTCAGCAGGAATTGTTCGTTGTGCTATTTGCACAACAATATCAGGACCAATCCCTGCAGGTTCTCCTGGAGTAATAACAATTCGTGGAGTATTAGAATTCATTGTAAAATTTTATCACCCTTCTTGCACAATATTAACAAACGCTTCACTACGAACTTTAGTTAGCCAACTTTGTAAGGCTTCCTCAAATTTACGTTCATATAATAACTCTCTGACTTTATTGCGCTGCGCGGTTTCATTGCCTAACATCGCCGCATCACGAATACCTGCAACATGAATAATATGAAATCCATTCGGTGTTTGAATCGGCCCTGCAATATCATTGACTTTCATTTCAATTAATCGATTGGCAAATGCAGAAGGAATCTCAGGCAATTTACGCCACCCTAAATCACCCCCTTGTAAAGCTTTATCACTGCCTGAATCAGAAAAAGCCATTTCACTAAAAGATGTCCCCGTATGCAATTTTTTCAAAATATTTTCTGCATGCAAACGCGCTGCTTGAATTTGTTTTAAAGAAGGTGATTCTGGTAAAGTAATTAAAATATCTTCTAAATGATATTCTTTCGCACTCAATGCTTGCCATGCACTTGAACGCATAAAATCATTCACTTCTTCAGGCGAAATCGCCAGTTGATGGCCAATGGCTTGCTGCTCTACTTTATGAATAATATATTCATCTTGAATTTCACTGCGGTATTCTGCTTTGGTTAATCCTTGACGATTCACTTCTTGATATAATCGATCAACCGTTAAATGATTGCTCGCTGCAATGATTGCAATTGCTTTATCAATATCTTGAGATGAGGCATGAATGCCCATTTGAGTGGCAAGATCAAGCTGCACTTTTTTAGTAATTAATTGATCTAACACCTTTTTTTGTAAGCTTTGTAAATTAGGGATCGTGGTATTATTAGCCACTAATTGCTTTTTGATGCGTAAAATCGCTTGATCTAATTCACTTTGAGTAATAACCGAATTATTAACAACCGCAATAATTCTATCAAGACTTTGTTCATTATTTTTATTTCCACCCGCAATTGCGCTTAAACTAAACAAAATGCTGAGTGATAATATTACAAAATATCGGAAACTTTTCATCATTTTCTCTCACACTCCAGTTATCGCCTCATGAGGCATTATTAACTATCAATAATCTTGGCCAAAATAATTCTTATTTGCCAGAATGGTGCTATTAACAACTTGACTTGGATTACCTGTGCCTATATTGCCTAACCCTTTTAAAGCAAATTGGAGATAAAACTCCGTGTTATAAGCATACGTATTGTTAACAGTTTGATTAGTATAAACTCGCCCAGCCACAAAACGCACGGCCCAACAACAGCTGTCGTATTGTAACCCATATAATAAATTCTGAAAATGACCTTGATTCCAACTTTGCGTCCAACGTCCAACGGCGCTCCAATCACGCGTTAAACTCCAGGTAAATGATAAATCTGTTTGCGATAAATTATTAGCATCACTCCCTTCTGGTTCATCAAATTGCGGATCGCCATCACGAACATAAGAATAACTAAAATTTATCATATGTAAATAATCGCGCGCATAACTCACTGTCAAGGTTTGATTATCTAATTCGCGTTGAATCGAATTCCAGATCGTATCAGCTCTCACCGTCCAATAAGGGGTTAAATTATACAACAGCATGCCCGAAATCGGTGATGTGTCTTCGGTATTCTCATCCGGCAACGGCTGATCGTCACAGTCTACAGTCCCATTGTAACAAAGTGTGACGCGTCTATTTTGAAAATAATAAATCTGCCCAATTCCCGCACGAATTTTTTCATATCCTGATTCATCATCAATAAATCGAGTGGTCACACCAACACTTATTTGATTGGCATCCCCAATCCGATCAAGACCGCTAAATCTATTATAAGTAAATAATTGGTCATAGGTGAGCGTATTGGTTGTCGTATCAAAAATAGGAATATCATTTTGGTTACGATAAGGCACATAAGTATAGTAAACCTCAGGCTCAAGCGTTTGCCGCATGGAATGTGAAAAAAATTTCACATTTCGATCAAAATAAAGACCTGAATTAATATCAAAAATAGGCAGCGCCCGCTGTGGATTGGTTGGGTTTGCCCCTGGCGTATTATCTTCTACCCCATCTGCATTAACCTGCTGCAATGAATATTGCGTTAAAGCCATTTGTAAACGTGGCACGATATAAATACTCGGCCGATAATAAGGCCAGCTGATGCCCGGTTGACTATGCGCACGATTGCCAATGGGTTGATCAATATCAACTCCGGGATTATTGTGAATTTCAAAATGCGTGAAATCATTATAAATAAAATAATCAAGCCCGGTCTTATCGCTTAGATAATCTCCTTCTAATACTAATTGAGGTAAGCGAAAATATTGGTTGTTATAGGGTGTTTCATCGATAGGATGTAATGTTTGATAACCTTGCAAGCGACCGAACATTTGCCAATATTCACCTTTGTAATTCAGATCTGCTTCTTGTAATAATTGATTAGGTGTCACTTCATATAAATTATTGCGAAAGTCTTTTAGATAATAATCATCTCCCACATAACTAAAATTGATATCACTAGACCAATGTTCATTAAAACGCGTATCATCGATCACATGAATCGCTTTTCGTGTGGTACTTGAGTTTTCCAGCCGATTTAATTCAGATTGTGTCACAGGATTAGTCGAATTTGCATTTTCTTCTTCGTCAGTCGTTTTAAGATTTTCAAATTTTTGATCATCCGGTAAAACACTGAATCCTATTTCGCCGTGGCTGGTTTTCGTTAAATAACGAAAAAGATTATTAAGCTGAAGCCCTCTTTTACTTAAAAAAGCAGGGGTAATCGTATCATCATAATTGGGCGCTAGATTCCAATAAAAAGGCGTTTGCAGATAAGGCCCATTACTACTTGAAGTGCCTGGTCTTGGGAATAAAAATCCTGTTTGACGACGATCATCAATTGGAAAATTAAGATAAGGCCAGTAAAAAACCGGTATGCCTTTTAGATACAATCTGGCATTTTTAGCAGTACCTCTTCCCGTATTTTTATTCAATAAAATATCACTTGATCTGACTTGCCACACCCCATGTGTTGGCGGACAAGTACTATAAGTGGCGCTTTGAAATTCATAGACTTTAGGTTGTTCTTGTTTAAAAAGACGCGCTTTCCCCCAAGCACTTAATTGCACGACTTCGCGTTCTTCTGTGATCTGATCATTAGAAGGTTTAGCTGGTTTTCTAGATAATACGCCATACACTGCCGTACGATATAAAATATCATATAAAGATTTATTTTTTGTTTGTAAATAAACACGACCACATTTAGCTCGCACTAAATCATTAGGCTCACGTAAAATGACATTACCTATTAAATCGACATAGTTATATTTTTCTGTGACGGGCTCTCGATAGACATAGGCTTTATTTGCTTTAATTTGTTGGCCATTTTCGCTCAGCGTCACATTGCCTTGATAAACAGACGTGCTATGCATTGAAAAAACACCTTGATCACCTGTCACATAGATCAAATCTTTTTTGAGTGTTTGATGGGTATCAATAAAAGCAGGTTCATAATAATAACCGCCACAACGGTTCGTATTATTAGGCACCCAACCTAATCTATCGGCAATAGCTGATTCTGTTAAAGTGGGTGAATCTTGGGTCAAAAGAATACAAGACTGATTGAGCGCCTCCCCTGCTGCATTGACAGAACTCACCCAACATCCTAATATACTAATAAATATTAATATAAATTTAAATTGTCTAGAACTATACATGTTAAGGGGGCATTCCCATTTGCAAATCATGCAAGTTTAACGAAAAGTCAGGTAAGAACAAAGCAAAACACCCCTCTAAAAAAAAATAATCAGTCATGTTAAACTAAATAAATCATCTTAAGGCGTAAAGAAAAATGAACCCAAGACAAGAAGCACTCGCTCTCTGGTTAAAAGCTCTAAATTTTACCGATTTTTCTCTCACCGCTTTACCAAATGACGCAAGTTTCCGCCGTTACTTTCGTTTAAAAACATCCAATTCGTCTTATATTATTATGGACAATCCAGATACAGCTTCTTGTCAACCCTTTATTGCGCTTAGCCATGCCTTGCGCTCACACGGTCTTAATACCCCAGATATTTTACAACACAATCATGCCGAGGGTTTTTTATTATTAACAGATTTTGGTGATCAGCAACTTTTACAGGCATTAAATTCTGCTAACATGAAAAAATTATACCAAAAAGCTTTAACTGTTTTAGCGCGCATACAAACTTGCGATGCAAGCACCCATTGGCCTATTCCCATTTTTACTGCTGATTTCATGTATCAAGAACTCGAACTTTTTAGACAATGGTTTTTAGAAGTTTATCTTAATTTACTATTATCACCTGCTACTTTAAAAGCATTATCAATAAACTTTACTCAATTAGCGGCAGAAATTGCGCATCAGCCAATGGTTTTTATGCATCGAGATTATCACTCAGCTAATTTAATGTTATTGCCCAATGAAGAAATAGGCGTATTAGATTTTCAAGATGCTTTTTTAGGTCCTATCACTTACGATTTAGTTTCATTACTAAAAGATTGTTATATCGATTGGCCTGAAAAAAATATTCAAGAATTAGCTTTTTCTTTTCGCAATGATATCAAGCTTAAAGTGTCAGACGAATTATTTTTACGTTGGTTTGATCTCATGGGATTACAAAGACATCTAAAAGCATTACTGACTTTTTCACGTAAATTCAGCCGCGATCATAATGCAAATTATTTAAAATATATTCCTCGTACTTTAAATTATATAAAAATGATTAGTGCAAAATATAAAGAGTATCAAATTATTCATGAGATATTAGCAGGAGTTGATCTATGCGTGCCATAATATTAGCAGCAGGTCGAGGGAGTCGTATGGGTCAATTAACGGATCATACCCCGAAAGCTTTACTAAAAGTAAAAAATAAATTCTTAATTGAGTATTCTATTGAGAGCTTAAAAACAGCAGGCATTCATGAAATTGTTATTAATATTAGTTATAAACGAGAACAAATTAAAACTACATTAGGGGATGGCTCTCGCTTTGGCGTTTGTCTTCAATATTCAGAAGAACCAACAGCCCTTGAAACAGGCGGCGGTATTTTTCAAGCGCTCCCGTTATTAGGTAATGAACCTTTTATTACAACCAGCTGCGATATTATTTCAGATTATGCCTTTCAAAATCTTAAAAATTTAAAAAATTTAGCGCATCTTATTTTAGTGAATAATCCTAGCTTTCATCCTAAAGGCGATTTTTGCTTAGAGAATAATCGCATTTATCTCGGCGATGACAAGAACTATACTTATGGCAATATTGGCCTATTACATCCTGCATTATTTAGCAATTGTAAGCCAGGTCGTTTTTTATTAGGCGATTTATTAAAAAAAGCAATTGCCGAGAAAAAAGTAAGCGGCGAATGTTTCCAAGGCCGCTGGTCTAATATAGGAACAAAAGAAGATTTAGCGCAAGCTAATTTAGCTTAATGCTTGATAAAAATAATGGCATTATGGTATAATCTCAGAAAATAACATATTTTTTTACATGATTTATTCAAAAATTAACATTATTTTATCTTATGAGATATCAATATGCTGGTTGAATTTAATATAAAAAATTATCGCTCAATTAAAGAAACTCAAAAATTAAGCCTGGTTGCAACGACAGATACATCTCACCAAAATACTAACTGCATACCAAGCGGAACCTCTTCTACATTGCAGTTGTTACGTGCTGCAGTAATATATGGTGCAAATGCAAGCGGTAAAAGTAACTTAATCTCAGCTTTAGCATTTATGCGCAGCATGGTTGAAATATCCGCTAGCGGGATTCGTGAAGGCCAAGCACTAAATGTTTCTGCTTTTCGCTTTGATCATGAGACGACTAATCAATCTTCGGAATTTGAAATCACATTTATTGAAAATAATATTCGTTATCAATATGGTTTTGCACTTAATGCTTCACGTGTAACTAAAGAATGGTTATTTGCTGCAGTATCATCAAAGCCTCAACGTTGGTTTGAAAGAAATTATGATAATAAAAAAGGAGAAGACCACTGGGCTTTTGGTTCTTACTTTGCTGGCGGCAAAATGCAGCATGATTTGTGGAAAAATTCAACACGTGCAAATGCTCTTTTTCTTTCAACAGCAGTTAATTTAAATAACGAACAACTTCGTCCAATCTATAGCTGGTTTGTGAATAAGTTGCTTGTTATTGAAAGCAATGTTCCACTTAACCCACTCTACACAATGAATTGCGTTAGAAATAACTTAAACAAGCAAGAAATAATAGAATTTTTGCAATCCGCCGATCTTGGAATTACTGATGTGCAAGTACAGACACAAAAAAGTCAACAGTTTCGTTTGCATTTAGAACCGGGTGCTGTCGCAATAGAAAATCAGGAAGAAGTCGATATTCCACTTGCAATACTTTTTCATCAAGGTAAAAAAGAAAATATAGGATTTAATTTACATGAAGAATCGCATGGCACACAAAGACTTTTTGCTTATGCTGGGCCTTTTCTAGATATTTTACGAGACGGTAAAACATTAATTGTAGATGAATTGGATAGCGGATTACATCCTAAAATGGTGAAATTCTTAGTCTCTCTTATTCAGAATACCAATTTAAATAAAAATAACGCACAATTGATTTTTAGTACTCATAACACTTCTTTATTAGATATCGATTATTTTCGTCGTGATCAAATTTGGTTTATGGAAAAAGATAAAGAACAAGCTTCTAACTTATACCCGCTTACCGATTTTAGCCCTCGCAAAAATGAGGCGCTTGAGAAGGGTTACCTCATAGGTCGTTATGGAGCTCTGCCTTACTTAGGTGAATTTAATTTATAATAAGGAGTAGGGAGGCGTTGTGAGCAGGTCAGATAAGTTATTTCAAAAGAAAAAAATGTATAATGAACAAGAACTTGCTAGATGCCAAGCTAAAAGAGCGCCTTATGAAATTATAAGTATCATTTGCGAAGATAGCAAAAGCTCTCCAGGTTATTTTAAGGAAATTATAAAATATTTTAGATTAAATACTGCAAATGTTGATATTGTCCCAAGTAAGGGATCAGCTCCGATTACTGTTGTTGATCATGCAATAGAAATTGCAAAAAAAAAGACTTATGATTTAGTCTTCTGTGTTTTTGATAGAGATGAGCATGAAAGCTTTGCACGAGCTGTTAATAAATTAGAAAGTCAATCTAATTATAAAGCTATTATATCGACTCCTAGTTTTGAAATATGGCTACTTCTTCATTTTGGTTTTACAGCAAAATGTTATTCTAATGAAAATTTAATATCTGATCTTAAGAAAAAACTACCATCCTATAATAAAAATCAAGCTAGCTGGTTTAAGCACTTAATAGACAAATTAGATATTGCAATAAAAAATGCAAAACAATTACAAAAAGAAAATCATAAAACCCATTCAGATAATCCAGCGACAAATGTCCATGAATTAATAGAATATTTAAGGACTCTTAACATTAGAAACACATGAAGTTTATTTTTATACTTTGCCACAATTATCAGAAATTTTTAAAGATGGCTTTAGACTAAAACGCTTACTCCTACCACAAAATGGATAACTTTTTCTATTCGAGCCATCCCTCTCTATTTAGAAACATAGGGGAGATTAGACGCATTTTTTACGTCGTCATCCACCAAATTTGCCATTTATAATTTGTGGATTACGGCAAAAAAACGCCTAATCCCCCCTACATTTTCAACTTAACTTAATTTTAATATTAACGTGGCGCTTGATATCCTCCTGCCAACCCATTTTTACTCAAAACAATTTGCCAAAGTTGCACGCTGCGCGCGCGAAAATTACCCGCACACGAAAGCAAATAATAATTCCACATGCGATAAAACCGTTCGTCATATTGTGATTTTAAAGTAGGCCACGCTTTTTCAAAATTCTCATGCCAACTCATTAAGGTTTTATCATAATCCGTCCCAAAATTATGCCAATCTTCCATCACAAAAAGTCCTTCAATGGCCTTGCCAATTAGTTGAGCCGATGGCAACATGCCGTGAGGGAAAATATACTTAGTGATCCATTCATTAGGAACTTCAGTCACATTATCGCCAATGGTGTGCAATACAAAAAGACCATCGTCTACTAAACAATGACTCACTACCTTCATGTAAGTTGCATAATTTCGATGCCCCACATGTTCAAACATGCCTAAAGAAACAATGCGATCAAATTTTTCTTGAATGTCACGATAATCTTGAAAACGAATATCAATCGGCAACCCTTCACAGACTTTTTGCGCATAATGACACTGCTCTTTTGAAATAGTGACCCCAACCACTGAAACACCATAATTTTCCGCTGCAAATTTTGCAAATCCTCCCCAGCCACAACCAATATCTAATAAACGCATGCCTGGTTTTAATAATAATTTATCACAAGTGAGTTTTAATTTAGCCCGCTGCGCTTCCTCAAGTGTTTTAGCCTCCTTCCAATAACCACAGGTATAATTCATGCGGCTATCTAACATGGCTTGAAATAATTCATTACTTAAATCGTAATGCTTTTCGGCAACTTCTAACGAATGTTTTTTTGTTTGATAATTTAAAAATTTTAAAAAAAACATCTTTAACATTAAAAGCTTGCTTTTTTTTATTTTATCACCTAGATTGGCACGTAATATCTTGTCAATGAACACATCAATTTTCTGACAATCCCACCATCCTTCCATATAAGATTCACCTAACCCTAAAGCACCTTGATTTAATGTACGTTGATAAAACTGTGGATTATGCACTTTAATATCCCAAGGTGACTCCCCATTTAAAGTGACATCGGTTGAATCTAATAGCTTTTCAAAAACTCGCTTGACTGATTTAGTTTCCATCATTGGCTTTAACTCCTTCATGCAAAAAAAATAAATGACAGGATATTGCGAAATTTATCAGATTTTTCTCAACTAGGAAAATAAATATGACATTAGCAATTATTTATACCCGCGCAACCTGCGGAATTTCAGCGCCTTTAGTCACTGTAGAAGTACATACTGCACGTGGTTTACCCAAAGTCAATATAGTCGGTTTACCCGCAGCCGTGGTAAAAGAAAGCAAAGATCGCGTGCGAAGCGCTATTTTAAATACACAATTTGAATTTCCACGAGGGCGCTTAACCATTAATCTAGCACCCGCTGATTTACCGAAAGAAGGCGGATACTTTGATTTACCCATTGCGCTTGGAATTTTAGCCGCGACTAAACAAATTCCAGCACACCACATAGCAGAGTATGAATTTGTGGGAGAACTTGCATTATCAGGTGAGCTTCGTTCTATTCGCGCAGTATTAGCCGTGGTGCTGGGCGCAAAAACCACAAAAAGAACTTTAATTGTGCCAAAAGCAAATAAACTAGAAGCAGGATTAATCGATTCACAAAAAGTTTTTGCCGCAAATCACTTACTAGAAGTCTGTGCTTTTCTAAAAGGACAACAAACACTTGAACTGTGTTTTGATCACAATAAACCCCCAAATCTATCTCCTTTTTCTTTAGATTTAAATGAAGTAAAAGGACAATTTCAAGCAAAAAGAGCCTTAGAGATCGCAGCTGCCGGTAAACACAGTATGCTATTTATAGGCCCCCCTGGGACAGGAAAAACCATGTTAGCCAGTCGCCTGACGGGCATTTTGCCTGATTTAAATGACGAACAGGCTATTGAAACAGCCGCTATTACATCAATTAGTAACAAAGGATTTGATGCCATGCAGTGGCGTAATATTCCTTTTCGCTCACCGCATCATAGTGCATCGCCCATTGCATTAGTTGGCGGCGGACGACCGCCTCGTCCTGGAGAAATTTCTTTATCTCACCATGGCGTACTATTTTTAGATGAACTGCCCGAGTTTAATCGTCATGCACTCGAGTGTTTACGAGAACCGCTTGAATCAGGCTGCATCACTATTTCTCGAGCAACATACCAAGTCACTTTTCCTGCGCTGTTTCAATTAATCGCTGCGATGAACCCGTGTCCTTGTGGTTTTGCTGGCAGTCATCAAATTGCCTGTATTTGCACTCAAGAACAAGTTCAACGGTATTGGTCTAAATTATCAGGGCCTTTATTAGATCGAATTGATATGCAAATTGAAATGCCCAGCTTAAATCCGCAAATATTATCAAAAATAGTCGACAATCCTGAACCCAGTCAAATAGTCAAAAAAAGAGTAATCAAAACCCGGCAATTTCAATTACAAAGACAACAAAAATGTAATCAAGATTTATCCACTATCGAATTACAAAAAATGGCTGAACTATCCCAAGATGCAAATGAGTTATTACATCAGTCAATGGAAAAATTTAATTTTTCTGCAAGAACTTATCATCGCATTATCAAAGTCGCACGAACAATTGCAGATTTAGTCGAAAGCCATCCTATTGAGGTCAATCACGTACAGGAGGCTTTAATGTATCGCAAACTAGATAGATCAATTTTTGTTCAAAAAAAATCGAGGTAAAAAGTGTATAATCTGAGATATAAGCAAAAATAAATATAAATATAAATAGCTAAATATAGCTAAATAAGGAGAATAAATGGCCATTTTATTTTATCCAAATCAAGAAGATATCAGTAATTTATCTAAACGTGAGAAATTGGAATTAATGCGTGAAGCTGCTGAACGTTATAAATCAATTATTTTACAAATTTCAACTAAAACAACAGAAATTACTATTGAACAAAAAAAAGATGCAGCGCCGCGCGATATAACACACGCTTATAATTGGGATGAGTTAGCTAAATTATTGCGTGAATTACGTGAATTACCAGAAAATAATTCAATTACCCGCTTAGCAAAAGCCGAACATTTGATCAAATTAGCAGAAATTTATGAAGTATTAAGGGGTGCTAAAATGCCAAAATTAGAAGCAGTGCGACTTGCCCTAGTGAATGAAGCCACACACTTAAAGTCTGCTGCAAATAGTAGTGCCGTTTAGAAAATTAAAAAATTAAAAATTTATAAGTTTATAAGTTTATATTTTTCTAATAATTCTTCTTTAGTTTCAGAATAATTAGGATTAAGCGGGATACAGCTAACCGGACAGACAGCCACGCATTGTGGCTCATCGAAATGCCCGACGCATTCTGTACAACGATCAGGGTCTATTTCAAAAATGAGTTCGCCTTGATAAATAGCCTGATTCGGACAGGCGGGCTCACAGACATCGCAATTAATACATTCGTCAGTGATCATCAGCGCCATCAGCGACTTCTCCATTTTTCTTTTAAAGCAGCTGCGACATTTTCTGGAACAAAGGACGCGACATCTCCGCCTAAAGCTGCAATTTCTCGAATTAAACTAGAAGAGATATACGTAAAATTTTCAGCAGGCATTAAAAATACGCTTTCAATATCTGCAGCTAACTGACGGTTCATGCTGGCTAATTGAAATTCATAATCAAAATCTGAAACAGCTCGAATCCCTCGTAAAATAATATTCGCATGATGTTGATACATAAAATCAATCAATAAATTTTCAAAACCCATCACACTCACATTCAGCTGTTTTTCAAAATGACTCGCTGCCAGTTCAACTCTTTTTTCTAATGAAAAACAAGGACTTTTATTTTTATTAGCTGCTATCGCAATGATTACTTTATCAAACAATCGAGCAGCCCGTTCAACAATATCGATATGACCAAAAGTAATGGGATCAAAAGTACCTGGATAAACAGCGATGTTATGCATGAATCAACCTTTTTATTTTAGAAGTTGTTGGTATTATACGCTAGAATAGTCACTAAGGTCATCAAGCGTATAGGTAGGCTTTTAAACAATGTCTTTAATCAAAGAAAATTTTCTCACCGCCATGGGTATTGATACTTGGGTTTCTCGTGGCGCTGATTGCACAAAAAATAACAGCTGGGAGAATTTACAAAAAGAAATCTCTATTTGTCGTGCGTGTTCTTTGCACCAAACCCGGACACAAACTGTTTTTGGAGTTGGTAGTCAAACAGCAGATTTAATGTTTATTGGCGAAGCACCAGGATTTCACGAAGATCAACAAGGCGAACCTTTTGTTGGGCGAGCAGGACAATTATTAGATAATATGTTAAGAGCGATCAACATGGATCGAGAGAAGGTTTTTATTGCAAATATTTTAAAGTGCCGCCCTCCCAATAATCGCGATCCTGCACCTACCGAAGTGGCAGCGTGCACCTCTTTTTTAATAAGACAGATTACGGCTATTCAGCCTAAATTATTAGTCGCATTAGGCAGAATTGCCGCGCATTATTTATTAAATACTAAAATACCGATTGGGCAAATTCGTGGAAAAATATATTCTTTTGGCGCAGGAGACTTACCAACACCTTTGATTGTGACTTTTCATCCCGCTTATTTATTAAGATCGCCACGAGAAAAAAGCAAGGCGTTTCAGGACTTGCAGTTAATTTGTCGAACGTTAGGAACGTTGTAGAATTTAACGCTTTTTTGCTTTGATGACATTTTGCTGCAGAACAGATTAATTCAGTAGATAAATCAATTAAATGAAGTATAAATTCATCCGGATGCTGAGCTTCTATATTATATTGAGCAAGCATTTTTTTAGGAAAATCTTTAAGATTATATGTGACAATAACTGAACATTGCGAGTGAATTGCTGCTGCTAATACATGAAGATCATTTGGATCTGGTAATGTTAAAATAGGGATTAAATTTTGATAATCATAAACTAAACAATCCCTCACATGACTATTCATTAAATCACGTAATGGTGCAGGATATAAGACACAAGCATCATATAAAGCAACAAAATTTGACATGCATTAATATCCCATATTATCTTTTTGTGCTTCGGATGTTAATTGAGCAAGGACATCAAGGCGTTTTTTATCTATTTCTTCTTTATATTGCAGAACATCTTTAGCTAAGATTCGTCTTCTAGAGCCCACTCGCCTATATGGAAGTTTTCCTTCTTCTAATAAATTAACTAGAAAAGGTCGTGAAATATTTAATAAATCAGCAGCTTCCTGTGTTGTTAATTCTGCATGAATAGGAATAATAGTCACTGCATTGCCTTGGGCCATTTGAGATAGAATAATCATCAGTAATTTTAATGCAGCAACAGGCACCAGAAGTGTTTCACCTTTGCCTTTTTTCATTAGTTGAATAGTGGGTGTTTTCGTGGATTGAATATAATCCGATAATTTACGACTAGATTCTTCGGCTAAGTGAATATCTTGATCTGTTGGTATTGTAATTTCTTTTTCATTAGATATAGCTGTATGCATAAAAAATCCCCTTTATTTCACATGTCAGTATAACACATATTCGAAATAAACGAAACAAATGAAATAAACGAAATAAAATCTTTTACTCAGCATTATCTATTGATTTTATAGATAAAAATTCATTAACTGCAGCGAGGTCAGCAGTATTATATTCTATAATCTATGCATTGAGCGCCACCTACGTTAGCATGACGGTACGAATCACTTCCATCTGCTTTTGTAATGCGCCTTTATTCGCCTTTACGACTTGGTAAGCATTTTCACCCATCTTTGCTCTTTGTGTCGGATCAGCAAACAACTTCAAAACTATCTGTGATAATTCATTCGCATCTTGCACCACTGTCATGCCGGATGCGTTTAATAATAACTGACTAACTTCAGTAAAATTAAATAAAACAGGCCCTGATAAAATAGGTTTATGCATCGCTGCTGCTTCCAACATATTATGCCCGCCAATTTGTGCAAAACTACCAGCAATCAATGCCACATCTGATGCAGCATATAATAATAATAACTCGCCCATCGTGTCACCTAAATAAATATCCGTTTCAGGTGAACATCTTTCTTTTTGACTACGTCGCGCCATTTTAAATTGCTGATCTTTGCAAAGAGTTGCAACTATTTCAAATCGATCAGGATGGCGCGGCACTAAAATTAATAATGCACGCGGTTCTTTTGCATGAATTTGCCGAAAAGCTTTCAAGACAATTTCTTCTTCACTTGGATGCGTACTGGCTGCAATTAAGATTAATCTATCAACACCTAATTCATCACGTAAACTATCTGCTGCAGAAAATAAATTATCTGGTATTTCTAAATCAAATTTTAAATTACCCGTTATTGTAATTTTATCATCAGGTAAACCTAATAATTTAAATCGATCAGCATCTGCTATTGATTGAGCCGCTATTTGATGCAAAGCAGAAAACATCTCACGCGTTAATGCACCTATTTTTTGATAACCCTCTGCAGATTTTTGCGATAAACGTGCATTAGTCACTATTAATGGAATATTTTGTATCCGGCAGCTCGCAAATAAATTTGGCCAAAGTTCTGTTTCCATAATCACAACACATTTAGGATGTACTCGCTTTAAAAAACGACGCCAAGCACCCGGCAAATCATAAGGCACATAAGCTTGCAAAACAGTATCGCCAAAAACTGCCTTTAAACGAGCAGCTCCCGTTGGAGTCATATGGGTAACAAGTAATGGAATATTTGGATAAGTTTGCTGCAAAGATTTTATCAAAGGAATAGCCGCAATCGTTTCACCCACTGACACAGCATGCAACCAAATACATTGAGGTAATTGATGCGAACAAAAACCAAAGCGCTCACCGATGCGTTCTCGATAACCTGGTAATCGCCTACTTCGCCAAAATAGTCGCAATAAGATCAGAGGCAAACTTAAATAAAATAAAACTGTATATAAATATCGCATAATAAGATCTTTTACGAAAAAAGCCGATCATACCGTATAGAATGCGATATAATCAATTAAAATTATTGATCATGGGCTTTAAAAAAAATGCAAAACTATTTAATTGCGCCATCGTTATTAGCCGCTGATTTTGCTCGTTTAGGGGAAGAGGCAACCTGTGTATTAAAAGCAGGTGGAGATATGTTACACCTTGATGTGATGGACAATCATTTTGTTCCTAACTTAACAGTCGGGCCCTTAATTTGCGAGGCCTTACGCCGTTACGGTATTACTGCACCTATTGATGTACATTTAATGACCCGCCCTGTCGATCGTTTAATTATTGATTTTGCCAAAGCAGGCGCAACTTATATTACTTTTCATCCTGAATGCTCGGATCATGTTGATCGTAGTTTAGACTTAATACAAAGCCACGGCTGCAAAGCAGGGCTTGCATTAAATCCAGCAAGTTCTTTGCATCTGTTGGATTATGTTTTAGATAAAATTGACATGATTTTATTAATGTCAGTGAATCCAGGATTTGGCGGCCAAACTTTTATTCCAGCCACACTGAAAAAAATAGAAAAAACACGTGCATTAATTACCGCAAGTGGTCGGGATATTCGTCTAGCCCTTGATGGCGGCATTAAAGTCTCTAATATTAGTGCAGCAGCCGCAAGTGGTGCTGATACATTTGTAGCGGGATCCGCGATTTTCGCAGCCAAAGATTATGCTAAAGTGATTCAAGACATGCGACATGCCTTACAGAAAATAAAATAAAGAGGTCTTAAACTTATGCAAAAACCAAAACCCTTAACTGGATTACGTCATGTTGCCTTATTAGTCAAAAATTTTGCAGAATGTGAAAATTTTTATACAAATTTATTAGGGATGTCTATTGTCTGGCGTCCAGATAAAGAGAATCTCTATCTCTCTTTAGGAGAAGATAATCTTGCTCTACACCAAGCACCTGCTGATTTCTCACCTGATAAGCATCAACATTTAGACCATATTGGCTTTTTTCTTGAATCTCCTGATGAAGTCGATCGTTGGTTTGAATATCTTTATGCCAATCATGCTTCAATTAAAGCCTCGCCCAAAAATCACCGAGATGGCACTCGTAGTTTTTACTGCGCAGACCCTGACGGTAATGTAATACAGATGATTTATTATCCAAACCCTACGAAAGATTAAAATTAGATCAAATAACTTTAATAGGTCAATTTATAGTCTAACTTACCTTCCTAAGATCTCTAAGAAGGAGGTATAATATTCATGTGTTCTTTCTTTTTCTTTTGACGGAGGCTTTTATGAAAGACCAAAATAACCAGCAAAAAGGACAACAAGGGTTTGGTCAAAAAATACCCCAAAATCAAGGCGGTGCTGGCCAAAAAATTCCTCAAAATCAAGTCCCCGCAGGTGGTCAAAAACAATACCAAGGCGGTGATTTAGGCGCTCAAAAGGCTCCACAACAAAATCAAAGTAATCTGGGTCAAAAAACGCAAAAAACTTGGCAAGATAAAAAAGATAAATAATATTCATTTCTAATCTCCTCGATTTAGCCCTAATGGGGTATACATTAGGGTTTTTTCTTATCCGCATCAGCTGATATACTGAGTCCTTTGGAATATCATTTATTAGGGAGAATAAGCATATGAAATTATCGAAATTAATCTTAGCAAGCGCAAGCATGCTGCTCACAGCCAATCTTTCTTTTGCAGCTGACGCAACCACCTCACATGATAAATTAACCGCTGCAGAAGTAGGTGATTTAGCCACTGTTGCGGTGATTGATAAAAGCGAAATTTTAATTGGTGTTGTTGCTTCTAATAAAAAAATAAGTTCTGATGTCATTGATTTTGCAAACATGATGATTACCCAACATGGAAATAACTTAACGCAAATTCTTGAGATGGTAAATAACTTACATGTTCCCGCTTTACAAGGAGGCGATTCTGATAAACTAGCCACTGGCGGTAAAAAAGCATTAATGACTTTGGGTGCATTACAAGGCGATCAATTTGCCACAGCTTATGTCAATGCGATGGTAACAGGACATCAAGCGGCTTTAGATTTAATTGATCAGCATTTAATGAAAAATGCTAAATCTGAAACCATGAAAAATTTTCTAACCGCAACAAGAACAGTGGTGGCGCAGCATTTAGAAGATGCAAAAAAATTGCAAGACAAAATGCAGCATTAACCCACTCACACAATAACGACTTCTCTCCGCTTGGGATGGTGGGCACGCTGCGCTTTGCCCACCCTACTTTATGAACAAATAACAATGTAGGGTGGGCAAAGCGCAGCGTGCCCACCATTTTTTTATTTATTTTTTATTTATTCTTTTCTTTCTCATCATCTTTAGCACTGCCCCATCCTTGCGGCATACCCGCAGGTTTAGGTGAAGTACTGAATGGATTAGGAGTGAAAGAAGACCCACGACCTTGGCCACCACCTGCTGTTTGATGATCATCAGATGATGATGATGATGAAGCTGTGCCGCCAACTGGTATATCACTTTGAGTATATTCTCGAATAAGATCAGCCCCTTCATACAAACAATAAGTTGCTATGACTTTAAATTGCTTATCTTCACGCAATTTTTCTATGATAAATTGCTCTGCGTCTTGTTCATTTTTAAAAGATTGTAGCCGGCTTTCATTACGACCAAAACGCTTTGTCACTAAAAACATTTTATTATCCTCTAGTTGTTAGAATACTATTTCCTTAACGCCCAATTAAAACTATATCTGCCGGTCGTATGGCAAAAATGCCATTTGCCACCACCCCTGCAATGTTATTTAACGCTTTTTCAAGTTCAATTGGATTTAAAATTTTAAAATTATACACATCTAAAATAACATTACCATTATCTGTCACAACCCCTTGACGAAAATGCGGATCAGCACCAAGCTTAACCAGTTGCCTTGCAACATAACTTCTGGCCATCGGTAACACCTCAATTGGCAAAGGATATGCACCTAATAAATCAACTACTTTTGATTGATCAACTATACAAATAAATTGTTTTGCAACAGCTGCAATAATTTTCTCACGCGTGAGGGCGCCGCCACCGCCTTTTATCATTTGTTTAGCAGCATTAATTTCATCTGCACCATCAATATAAATAGGTAATTCATCAATATGATTTAAGTCAACCAACGGTATTGATAATGCTGTTAATTTTTGCGCCGTACTGCTGGAACTGGCAACCGCACCTTCAATTTTATTTTTTACTTTTTTTAAACTTTTTATAAAATAATCCGTCGTAGAACCTGTCCCAACGCCTATGATCATACCAGGCTTAATATAATCCAAAGCAGCTTCTGCAGCTATTTTTTTTTCAGCTTCTTTATCCATGATGATCTCTTCTGATTTGATTAAATTCCATTGCTAATCTATATAAAGTCGACCAACTGTAAATACCTGTACGATGGCCATCACTAAAAATTGGTTTAATAGCGTATTGACCAACTGGTTCAATCGCTAAAATATTAACATGCGTATAATCTTGGTCTTTCTTTTCCCCATGCGTCATATCAGCAGAAGGCGAATGTAATCTTAAATAAGCGCAAGGAATTGTCAGTATTTCTCCATTATCAAATTCTAACAATAACTGGTGTGATCTTTTATTTAAAGTTATTTTTGATGGAATAGGCGTTGCTTCATCTATCATAAAATATACCGACTGAGATCTTCATTCACTACAAATTGCTTGAGATATTGATCGACATAATCAGGATTAACTTGAAACTCTTCCCCATGACGCTCAGCTGCCTCAAAAGAAACTTCTTCAAGTAATCGCTCCATAACCGTATGTAATCGACGGGCACCAATATTTTCAGTTTGTTCGTTGACGAGCCAGGCAACTTCTGCCAGTCTTTTAATGCCTTCTTCAGTAAAATGCATTTTTACACCTTCTGTTTGTAATAATGCAACGTATTGTTCGGTTAAAGAAGCACGCGGTTCTGTGAGAATTCGCACAAAATCTTCTACACTTAATGCTTTTAATTCTACACGAATCGGTAAACGGCCTTGTAATTCAGGAATCAAATCAGATGGCTTTGCGTAATGAAAAGCGCCAGAGGCAATAAATAATATATGATCTGTTTTTATCATCCCAAATTTAGTTGAAACGGTTGAGCCTTCAATTAAAGGCAATAAATCACGTTGCACCCCTTCGCGAGAAACATCTGCGCCAGATTGTTCTGAACGTTTAGCAATTTTATCTATTTCATCGATAAAAACAATGCCATTTTGTTCAACACTTTCAATCGCTCGTGCTTTTAATTCTTCATCATCAACTAATTTTGCAGCTTCTTCATCACGCAAAATCTTTTTTGCATCGATAATTTTTAATTTGCGCATTTTCCTGCGATCAGACGATAAGTTTTGAAACATACTTTGTAATTGATTCGTCATCTCTTCCATACCAGGAGGCGCCATAATCTCAACACCCCCTGCAGAAACAGATACTTCAACTTCAATTTCTTTATCATCTAGCAATCCATCGCGTAATTTTTTTCTAAAAATCTCGCGCGTACTGGAATCAGGTTTGTCAGGCTCATGCGGTTCGCCAACAAACGTTCCGCGAGGAAGGGGTAATAAAGCATCTAAAATGCGATTTTCTGCTGATTCTTCCGCTTTTTCACGTACTTTTGTCATTTCTTTTTCCCGCATCATTTTGACAGACATATCTGCTAAATCGCGAATAATAGAATCGACATCTCGACCCACATAACCTACTTCGGTAAATTTAGTCGCTTCTACTTTAATAAAAGGTGCATCGACTAATTTTGCTAAACGACGAGCAATTTCTGTTTTGCCTACCCCAGTAGGTCCAATCATTAAAATATTTTTAGGGACAATTTCATCGCGTAGCTCTGTCGGTAATTGCATACGACGCCAGCGATTACGGACTGCAATTGCAACTGCTCGTTTTGCTGCTGCTTGACCAACAATATGTTTATCAAGCTCCATCACAATTTGTTTTGGGGTAAGATTTGCCATAGTAATTACTCTTTTAAATTTAATATAAATTATTTTTTATCTGAAAGTGTTTCAAATGTAAAATGCGTATTAGTATAAACACAAATAGAAGCTGCAATTGTCAGGGATTTTTCAACTATCGCCCGAGCGCCTAATTCTGTATTAAATAATAACGCTTCTGCAGAAGCTTTAGCATAAGAACCTCCTGAACCGATCGCAAGAATACCATTCTCAGGCTCAATCACATCCCCATTTCCTGAAATGACTAAAGAAGAATTAGCATCTGCTACTATCAGCAATGCTTCTAAACGTCGCAACATTCGATCAGTACGCCAGTCTTTAGCAAGCTCAACTGCAGCCCTAATTAAATTTCCTTGATACGTTTCAAGTTTCGCTTCAAAACGCTCAAACAAAGAAAAACCATCTGCAGCACCTCCTGCAAATCCGGCAATGACTTTATTATTATAAATGCACCTCACTTTGCGTGCATTTGACTTCATGATAGTTGGGCCAACAGATACTTGACCATCACCACCTATTACGACTTCATTATTGCGTCGAACTGATAAAATCGTCGTACTATGGAATTGTTCCAAGTGTGTCTCCTTTGGAGTTAAATAATAAAAATAGATATGGGGGCTATAAAGAAATTTACAACTCCCCTGTCATGCGCGGTATCGTAGGCAAGATAGAAGAAGAAAGATCTGCATGATGGATTAAACTAATAATTCCTTTATTTTTCAACTTATTTTGCGCCTCTTCTGCATAAGCTAAGGTTGAAAATGGGCCTTGCTGCAGACGATAGAACCCTTTATTTGTTTTAATGATTTGGCTTTCCACCCCCTCCAATAAAATCGATAAACGCAATTTATTGACTTCTGATGCATTTTTAAATAGCCCTAATTGCACAATATACCCATTAACAGTAGATTTTTGTTGCACCGAAATCACCGCGAGCTGGCTCTTATTGATATTATTGATATTATTGATATTGGTGCTATGGTTGACATTGACGTTTTTCATCTTAGCCGGTGTCATAACAGGCATGGCCGACAATTCTGTATAAAAATCAAAATGTATCTCTGGATCAGCTTCTGCTGGTTTTAATTCGTTATTAATCAAATTATTAGTTGGCATTGATAAGGGTTTTGTTTGATGAAAAAAACTTTTGGCTGTCGTGACCCATTCATGAAAAGGCTGGGAAATAGCCTGCATTTTATAAAAATAATATCGATAAGAAACCATTCCTAATAAAAATAATATGAAAATCACGAACAAAAATCGCCTAAGCCACCCTTGCTCGAGTGAACGCTTCGATCGAACGGATCGTTTCGCATAATCTTTGCGCATAATTACATACTGTCAGGGGCTGATACACCTATTAACCTTAACCCATTTACTAACACTTGGCGAGTAGCAAAAATTAAAGTAATGCGCGCATGCCGTAAATTTTCATCTTCCACTAAAAATTGATGCGAATTATAATATCCATGAAAATCAGTTGCCAGTTCTCGTAAATAATTAGTTAAAATATGTGGTTCGTGCAATTCTGCAGCATTCATAATGACCGTCGGATAACGACTTAGAGTCGAAATTAATTGTAACTCCTGTGGTTCTTTTAATAAAGAAAGCGCCTTAAATCGTCTTTCTGGTTTAAAAGCAATCGATTTTTCTTCTAATTGGCGCAAAACACTGCAAATTCTCGCATGCGCATATTGAATATAGTAAACAGGATTTTCATTAGACTTTGCTTTTGCTAAATCTAAATCAAAATCGACGTGTTGTTCGCATTTTCGCATGATATAAAAAAACCGCGCCGCATCATTGCCGACTTCAAGTCGCAACTCACGTAATGTCACAAAAGACCCGCTACGCGTAGACATTTGCACTTGTTGGCCACCACGATATAAAGTAACAAATTGGACTAATAAATAAGTTAATTGATCAGGTGAGATACCGCGTGCTTCCAGGCCTGCTTGCATCCGTGGAATATAACCATGATGATCTGCGCCAAAAATATCAATACATGTATCAAATCCACGTTCAAATTTATTAATATGATACGAAAAATCATTGGCAAAATAAGTACGTTGCCCATTGCTACGTACCATCACGCGATCTTTTTCATCTTTAAAATCTGTTGAACGAAACCATAATGCGCCTTCTTTTTCATATAAAAATTCACCTGCTTTTAAAGTAGCAATATTATTATCTACTACATCTTTTTTAATAAAATCACGTTCTGAAAACCAATTTTGATAGTTAACACCAAACTCAGATAAATCATTTTCAATATCAGATAAAATCGTATGTAAAGCCAAATCAAACACAGTTTTATAACGATCTTCACCTAATAATAGGCGAATACGTTGGACGATCGCATCAATATAAATTTCTTTATCACCGCCTGTTGTTTCATCTTTTGGTAAATTTTTCAAAAGCTCGGCTGTATTGACTCGCATGCTATCGCCTACTTTTAGCAGCAATTCTTTAGCAATATCTATGACATATTCACCACGATAGGCATTGACGGGAAAAGGAATATCTTGTCCAAATATAGGCAAGGATAAATAACGCAAATAAGTACTTGCGGCTAAAATATCCATTTGTCGACCTGCATCATTGACATAATATTCGCGATACACCTCATAGCCAATGGCTGCCAACAAATCGGCAACTACCGCACCGTACGCGGCATGTCGCCCATGACCCACATGTAAAGGACCGGTCGGATTGGCTGAAACATATTCGATTAAAATACTTTTTCCTTGGCCTTTATGACTGTGACCATATTGATCAGCTTGCTGTAATATTTCAGGAATAATGCTATAAAACGCTTCTTCTGATAGAAAAAAGTTAATAAATCCAGGGCCTGCAATTTCAATTTTTGCAATGGCCGCGTTCACAGGAAAAGCATTCACTATTAGAGCAGCTAAATCGCGGGGATTACGCTGCATCGGTTTTGCCAAAATCATAGCAATATTACAAGCATAATCACCATATTGTTTATCTTTAGTGGCTTCTACTTGAAAAGAAGGAATAACTGCAACCGCTGGCAAATCACCGGACTGCTGCAGTTTTTCTAAAGTTGCTTGAATAAGTTGTTCGATAGCTTGTTTAGACATAGGATCAATTCTCAGAAATTTATTTCTTAATAGTCAAATGTTGTTGTAATTTTTTTATTTTAGCAATTGACAACCCCGTCGTTTTTTTTATAAAAGATATTTTTACACCCTCTTCTAACATATTTATTGCAACTTTTTCTATGCCTTTTTCTATGCCTTTTTCTATGCCTTTTTTCATTCCTTTTTCCATTCCAATTTCCATTCCAAATCTTTCTGCTGAACTGATATATGGCATTTTTGTTAGCTCCTCTAATTGATGAATTTGATCAATATATTCTAGCTCAAATGGTTTAGGCAAACCAATTAACCAATCAATAAACTTATAAAGATTAATTATTGTTTTTTTATCAAGCCCCTTTTCATAAAGTCGTTTAGTTAAAGCAAACTTGATTTGTTTTTTTTGCTCATTAGATTTATTTTTAGTATTCAACACCATAAGCTGGGCAAATATTACACTAGCAAAAGGGTTGTTAGATTTTTCCAACATGGCTTGTTGATTTCGATAATCAATTAACTTAATCGTTAAAAACTGCATTCTTAAATAAGAATCAGCTAATCCAATTTGATAAAAATCTGGGCGCCACTTATCTTGAGTGTCGGTTAATATAGCACAACTCACAATAGGTTGCTGATACTTATCATATATTCTATAGCCGTAAGTAAACATACGTTTTGGGAAATTTTTATCAACTGTTCCTTGAATTTCTAAGTGAATCAGTATCCATTGCTCACAGCCATTTTTAAGATAAACTTTAAATAATTTATCCAATAAACATTTCCCAACAGGAGTACCTCTAATAATTGCCTGGAACTCTTTCTCTAATGAAAGATAAGGCTTTGACCAATCAATAAGGTCATGTAACTTCGGCAAACAATAACTTATGAAATCATTGAAATAAATATCTAAAATTTCTTTCCAAGCTGTATCTTGCTCATTACGTATTTTAATCTTTTTTAAATTTGCCATTTTGCTTCATCCCTAAAATTTTATGTGTCGTTGAATTTTAATGAATAGAATGCCCAATCAGCTAAGCTCCTTAAGATAGTCATACAACATTCTTATGTTTTGCAGAAGATCACTAATAGTCCATAAATAATGATTAAGGGTATCAGAATTGACAGCTTCAGTATCAATAAAGGTTGCAACTACAGCTAGAGCTTCCACTTGAAGAAGGTATTTATTGATTTCAGAGAAAAGTCGTTGTTTTTCTTTATTAAATAAATCATTTGATGCAATAGACATGACAGAGTTCCTCTACGTTACTTTGATAACACCAAATAATAAGGTGGCCAGGTGCTCAAAGCCGCGTAAAGACGGCGGACGTATTTCCTTTTCAGGTATTGTATTAGCCCACACCCGACCCTTTAAAAATAAATAACCGATCGACTGTCGAGGCGGTGCTCGCTTTACGAGTGCTTTGAGGCACTAGGCGCATACAATAATACTAAACAACAAAAGGATCAAGTTTTTTTATTAAATTTTTTAATCACTTTTCGCATCAGGATAACCTTCTTCCACTTGTTTCGAAAAATCACAAGTTTTCTTTCCGCACACTAATTCTGTGCCGCGCTTTTTAGTGGTTTTGACTGTTAAAAGCGGCCAGGCGCATTTGGGGCAGGGTTCAGCGATAGGCTGATTCCATAAGGCATATTTACAATCTGGATAACGAGCGCAGGAGAAAAATATTTTTCCCATGCGAGATTTTCGTTTCACAATAGAACCTTTCTCACATTCAGGACAAGGAACGCCTGTGTCCGCAGGTTTTTGTAAAGACTCAATGTGCTTACAATTCGGATAATGACTACAGCCAATAAATTTACCATAACGCCCCGCACGAACTTGCAAAGGATTGCCACAATCTGGACAATTTCGCCCTTCAACAACTAGCGCTGCATCAGTCTCAGCTTTATCTTCTGTGACACTTCGCGTGTAATTACACTCAGGATAACCCGTACAACCAATAAATCGATTAAATCGACCTAATCGAATCGACAGCGGTTTGCCACACTGGGGACATGCTTCATCTAACGCTTCTTGCGTCACATCACTGCGTTTAACCGTTTCTAAAATTTCATCGACTAAATGCTTAAAGGGACCCCAGAAATCAGCCAATAAAGGAACCCACTCTTTTTCACCCCGGGCAATTGAGTCTAATTGATCCTCAAGAGTCGCCGTAAAATCATAATCTACATATTTAGTAAAATGCTGAGTTAAGAACTTATTGACAATTCGACCGACATCCGTTGGATGAAATCGTTTATTTTCAAGAGAAACATATTCTCGTTGTTGCAAAGTATAAATAATTGCAGCATAGGTCGATGGCCGGCCAATACCGTATTCTTCCAGTGTTTTAATAAGTGTTGCTTCTGAAAAACGCGGCTGCGGTTCGGTAAAATGCTGATTGCAATTTAATTGCTTAAGATCAACTATCTCGCCAACAGTTAATGGCGGTAATAAACGATCTTCATCCGTATCAATTTTTTTATCATCTTTTCCTTCTTGATAAACACGCATAAAACCAAGATCAGCAATCACCGATCCTGTGGCATGAAAAATATTTTCTTCTCCTGCTGTTAAATCAACTGCAACCGTATCAATCGTGGCATGAATCATTTGCGATGACACCGTTCGTTTCCAGATTAAATCATATAATTTAAATTGTTCAGGCGATAAAAATTCTTTTAAAGACTCTGGCATGCGCATCACTGAAGTCGGTCGAATAGCTTCATGGGCTTCTTGAGCATTTTTAGATTTCGTTTTATAAACGCGTGGCTCATCAGGAAGTTGATTGTCACCGTATTTTTTAGGAATAAATTGACGAATTTCTTCTAAGGCTTCTGCCGCTAAATGCACCGAATCTGTACGCATATACGAAATTAAACCCACAGCGCCATTGCCAATATCAATCCCTTCATACAATTGTTGTGCGGTTCGCATAGTACGTTGCGCAGTAAATCCTAGCTTTCGCGCTGATTCTTGCTGCAAAGTTGAAGTCGTAAAAGGGGCTGAAGGATTACGTTTCCGTTGTTTTTTTTCAACTTTAATAACTTTTAATTTACCCTTCGCTTTTTTTAATAAAACTGTTTTGATTTCTTCTGCTTGCGCTGCTTGTGTAATTGAAAATTGTTCTAGTTTGGTATTTTGATAATGCGTTAATTTTGCTGAAAATAATTGATCTTTTTCAAGATCTGCTACAATGTCCCAATATTCCTGTGGAACAAATTTCTCAATCTCTTCTTCTCTTTCAACAATCATGCGAAGCGCTGGACTTTGCACACGACCGGCTGATAATCCACGACGAATTTTTCGCCAAAGCAAAGGAGATAAATTAAAACCAACTAAATAATCAAGTGCACGTCTTGCTTGTTGCGCATTGACTAAATCCATAGAAATTTCCCGCGGATTGTCAATCGCCGCTTTCACCGCAGCATGGGTAATTTCATGAAAAACCACACGATGAACGGGTTTATCTTTTAGAGTTTTCTTATCTTTTAAAATAGTATAAATATGCCAAGAAATGGCTTCTCGATCAGGATCGGTTGCAAGATAGAGTGCATCTGCCTTTTTCATTGCACTGACAATGGCTGTGACATGTTTTGTATTTTTTGCGATAAGTTCATAACGCATCGCAAAATCATGCGTGGGATCAACCGCGCCTTCTTTCGGTAATAAATCACGTACGTGACCATAAGAGGCCAACACATTAAAGTGATTGCCTAAATATTTTTTTATTGTTTTCGCTTTAGCAGGCGATTCGACAATTACAAGATTTTTAGTAGCCATAAAAGTATTTATTCCTTAATGAATCGCATCACGCGTATCAGCAAGCACCATCTCTTGCATGAGAGTTAAAGCAGATTTTTTCTCGGGCTGGTTAAATAAAGCAATGAGCACCACCCATTTAATTCGGCCTAAATCAATTTCATGTCTGTCTAATGCCACCAAACGATCAATCACTATTTCTCGAGTAATCGGATCTAAAATACCGATTTGTTCTAAATATAATAAAATACCACGACCTTCAACGCTGATTAACTCCATTTCTTCTGGTAGGTAATGGCGAATCGCGTGCGGTGTTAATTTCGAATCAATAATCACTGAGCCTTGAAATTGGATGAGACCATCTAACCAATGCAAAGCTTGAGCGATGTCATAACGATCAAATCCCATTTTTTCAAGCTCAATGAGTAAAGTTTCATTATCCATTCTTAAAACAACGCTGTCTTCCATATAATTTTCAAATAAAAACATTAGTATTTCAAACATAGTGATCACTTTAATTGAGTGTGACTCGTATAAAACCTCCCGTCACAGCAGTTATCAACCCAAGCAGTTCCAATGATAGTAGCATGGAGGAAACTTTGCTTGGCGTCAATCCAGAATTGATTATGATCGCATCAAGCGTTGTGGCAACACTTCCAATACAAGCCAGTATTTTTTGCGCATCTGCCCCTAAATCAGCTGGAGGAAGTTTATAGAGTATACCATTATTTGGCAAAAATGCCTCGTGTAAAATACTCAGCTCTTCTAGAATATCTTCTGTCGTTTCAACAAGTTTTGCACCCTGACGAATTAGAGCATGGCAACCGTGTGCCAGGGGGTTTTGAATGGAGCCTGGAATGGCAAAGACTTCTCGCCCTTGTTCAACTGCAAATCGCGCGGTAATTAAAGAACCACTGCGAATGGCTGCTTCAATGACTAAAGTCCCTAGGCTTAAACCGCTGATAATGCGATTTCGTTGCGGAAAATTTTTAGCTTTGGGTTTTTCTCCGGGTGGAAACTCAGAGACTAAGGCACCTTTTAGCTTAATTTCTTCGGCAAGTTTGTGATGAGCCGATGGATAAACTAAATCAAGACCTGTTCCACAGACGGCAATGGTTTTGCCGGCGGCTAAAGCACCGATGTGACTTTCTGCATCGATACCTAAAGCCAAGCCACTGGTAATGGTTAAGCCTTTTTCAGCAAGAAAAAAAGCAAATTCTGCGGCCATTTGTCTGCCATTAGCTGTTGGATGGCGAGTACCAACTAGCGCAATTTGCGGGCTTTTTAGCAAAGAAACTTCTCCTTGCACAAATAACAAAATGGGCGCATCGGGTAATTCTTTTAGTAATAAAGGATAGCGTGCATCTTCTAAAGAAATTAAATGGCAATTATTTTTTTCTGCCCAAATAAAATCGGCTTCAGCAAGAGATTGATTAGGCTTTCTTAACAGTGTTATTTGTTTAGAGCTAAATCCTGCTAAGCGTAATTCCTGAAAAGAAGCATTAAATATTTTATCGATAGTCCCGAAAAAAGTTAATGCTTGACGTAATGTCGCAGCACCAATGCCGGGTATGCGAAGCAGTATTAGCCAATATAAAATAATTGTTTGTGAGTTCAAAGTAATATCCTTACGATTTAATGTTTGAGGTAGGGTGGGCAAAGCGAAGCGTGCCCACCATTTCATTCTTAAATTTGAATTATTGATGCAACCATGCGATGGTGGGCACACTTCGCTTTGCCCACCCTACTTCAAATCACATGATTTACAAAAGAAGTAATAAATAAAAATTAGAAAAGCTATTAACCAAAATTTTTAACCCTGCCATTTTAACAGGGTTAAAGAATTTTTCAAAAATATTTTTATGCTAATTGTAAAAATTTCTGGCCAGAATCACTACGTTTTGGCACCTTCAACTCTAACTGAGGAAAATTTTTTTTCAGCTCGTCAAATTTCTGATAAACAGTGTCTAAATTAATGTTATTCTCATCAATCTGTGCCAACATATTATAAATAGCTTCTACAACCGGTTTTCTAAAATCTTTCCAAATCGTTAAACAAAGAAATTTATGCGTTTGATAGCGTTTATCTGTGTTTTTCAGTTCCTGCCGTGATTTTGCATTCGCAATCATATTCTGAATACATTTCTTATCATCCTTCTCGTCACCGTTAACAAAACCTTGAGACGCTGTATATTGCGCACCAAGACCTGCGGCCAATTTTATGTCATTTCCACTTTCATCTTTTAATCCAGTTTTCACTCCACCGCCACATGACGTCTCTCCCCCTAATATAACGGCATTATCCCTAATAAATTGGTCATACAGTCTAATAAATGTGATCCTATTTGCTTTTTGTTCTTGTTCACGATCCTTTTCAGCTTTTATAATTTTTGCTTGTTCAATCAACGGCTTGACAGCATCTTGTGTTTTATTTATTTCTAAAGTTTTTTCTTGTAATTCAAGAAAATTCTGTTATTAATGAAATTACCTCTAATGTTACTCTTAAATGCCTCATGCAGAGGATTGTGTTGTTTTAAAAATTCGTCTATCTCATTACAAATTACACGCGCCCCGGTCAATTGATTAGCATAAACGTAATAATGACCGCTGCTTGGACCATTTATAGATTTAACATCTTCTGTGATTTTTTTATTAAATTTTAGTATTTCATCTATATCACCTAATGGAGCTAACGCTTTAATTTCTTCAAAATGTCCTTCTATTCTCTTTTTAGCGTTTTCATATTCTTTTTTAGTTGCTTTTAAATCTTCTATTCTTTTTTGAAATGCATGATGTTGGGCTAAAATACCAGTACAAACATTTAAATTTTCTACTAAGGGTTTGAAATTATTATAACGCACTTGCAAATCATCTTTCTGATCTTCAATTTTTTTATATTGTTCAGCTAATCGCTCTTGAATAGCTTTATACTCAGGTCTATCTTGAATTGACCCATCTTTTTTTGGCGTTGGCATGGCAAGACTATCTAATATTACTTTTGCTTGCGCTTCAAGGACAGTTATCTCGCCAATAATATCGTTAGGTTTTTTTTCAGGTGGTAACGGCTTACCAAAATTTTTATGCAGATCATCAATTTTTTTTTCTAAATCTGTAAAATTATCTATTTTTTTAGTGTTTTCTTCAAATTCTTTATCAAGCTCTTTTTCTTGTTTCAATAATTTTTTGTAATTATTCAAAGCATCGGGTAAAGACTTTAATTCAGTTGCCTTGTCTGTCCATTCTTGTTGTTTTTGTTGAACCAACTGATCACGGACTAAAAGGTTTTTAATGTTTTCAGGTTGAATATCTGCTTCAACATCATTCTCAATGTGAGGTGCTCGATGTTTTTTTTTCTTACGTAACTTAGGTATAGCAGTCTTTGCTGATGTCTTTTCTTTTAGAATGCCACGCTCAGAATTCGCGCCATTCAGCGACTTTTTTGAGTCTTTCAAATGACCTTCAACTGCAGTCAGTTCTTTTTTGATATCCAATTCCACAGTGTCATCAGGAGACTTTATCTGTTGAATAGCTTGAGAATAGATAGATGAAGCTCTATCAGATTCTGCACTTATTGATTGATGCAGAGACTCTACTCGCTCTAAGATCGTCTTTAACCTTGTGAATGAACCTTGTACTTTGATAGGCTCCTCATTAATTTTCGTCAGTAATGCGTCTGCTTGCAGTACTATGTTGTCAGCATCACCCCTTATTTCAGCAGAAAATTGCTGTTGCTTGCTTGTTATTTTCTCTAAAAACTTCGCTGACTCTTCACTAATACGTTTTTCATCGCTCGCGTTATTTTTTATCATATTAATTGTTACGTTTTTCAC
>Ga0207010_1021_pt2 | contig 46371 bp, 40 predicted proteins | sample Alteio_BWMinCont_82_FD_153465 | JGI IMG/M metagenome (GOLD analysis project Ga0207010, IMG submission 153465) | Enriched cells from forest soil in Barre Woods Harvard Forest LTER site, Petersham, Massachusetts, United States -... | ecosystem: Environmental > Terrestrial > Soil > Temperate forest >...
TCTTTCACTAGGTCGCTAATACCATCATCGTTTTTTTTGTTCATAATGATTGTTATTTTTCAGAAGACGCTTAACAAGCTCAACAGCATTCTCTTGATCAAGTTTTTCTAGCTGAATAGACGGACAACTCCATTTAGCATAGCGCGATGTAATAAGAACATGCCCGCTTTTATCAGGTAAGAATGGTGCAAGCACCTCTTCATTGTCTGCATCATCGTAGATAAATAAACCATTGGGATGTTTTGACATGAAAGTTTTCACAATAGCAATAAGGTCGGCATCCGATGTCTCATCATCTACAGGCAATTTATAATGATAATAAAAGCTAAAATTACGATATTCTTTAATCAAATTTTCTCTAGTACTTGCATCGAAAAAAACACAATAATCATAAGGCTTATTATTTTTCAAATAAAATAATCTTGTCAAAGAGGTCTTGCCTATTCCTGCTGGGCCATGACAAACTAAGGTAAATGGTTCTTTGATAGAAAATTTTTCGACTATTTTTTGATAAACAATAGGATGTTCTATCAATAGAGGCCCATTAAAAAGCGGGAACCCCAATGCGCGAGGGCCTTTAAAATCAGCTTGATGAGTAAACATAAGAAAGGACAGACCATGTAAAATTAATTACCAAAATTATATAGAAACTACAAATAGATAACAACTCATGATCAATGCCAATAACGACGGTTATCAGAGCAATCACAAGTTAACTTCTTTAAGGTTTTCAAAGGGTAATTTTTTATATTTTGTCATCGATAATAGGGAGTATCTATAAGAAGTGATTATCGATAATTGTTATAAGAAAAGACTAATTTTTTAGTTTTGATCAATCCTCACTGTATTCTTTATTCTTGCTATTTTAAAGATCATGGTTCTTGTCGTATCCAAATTTGCGTGCGCCAAAAAATAGTCCAATAGCCACGTACTTGTAGTTTTTTACCGTTATCAATTAAAGTAAAACTACCTTTATAAATATTCCCTTCTTTAGGATCAAGAATTTTACCATTAGCCCAACTACCGTCAGATTGTTTTTCGAAATCCCATAAAAATACTAATCCCTGAACAGGCTTATCTTTGAAATTTCCTGGGCAATTAACACAATGCTCCGCAGGGTCGCGGCCATTACCTGGAAAGATTTTTAATATCTTTCCGTACATTTTTCCATTATTTTCATAAATTTCTACAATTCCAGAACGATCATGTGTTTTATCACTGATAGTAAGCCAATTGCCGACAGGCGAACTTAAATCCATAGCAAATGCAATGGTAGAAAAGGTGAGTGATATAAAAAACAATAATAATTTTTGATACATGAATTAATTCCTTTTATTTACAAGCTTGTTTGATTTAATAAATGTATTGTTAACCAAAAAAAATTGCTTCTATGCAAACTTTGAAATTCTTATACATCAAGAAATTATAAAATTATATAGTATGACATGATACGTAATACTATTAACTATTTTCCCAGAGTATTACATCCAGATAGTACCTCATGGCAGGGTCTAACACTTTGTAAAATCCGTCATGGTTATGGCAAACCAAATCCTTATGCATTAAAACTTCGGTAGCTTGTTGGGAATTCGTTTTCTCTATTAATAAAAGCGTCACCTAACGCAACTCCTTCTGGAAAATATTTTAGAGAATTCATCACATAACCTTATATTATATATAATTATGTGATTGTAAGTTATATGAAATAAAATATCAATAGGAGTATGAAATTGATGCGAATGTAAAAAAAACAAATCATTGCATGGTAGCATAAGCAATTTTCATGGATTGAAATCCTCTAATTTGATGCCACATTTTTTCCTAAAAATCGTGTATTATATTAATTGCTTAACTTTTTGCAACGGAGCCATTACGAGGGCGACTTAGTTATTAATCATTGACAAGGATAGGTCTTAAACGCTATGCAATCCACTATCGTAAAAAATGTATCACGTTTTGATAAGTATAGACTGGTATTATTAAGCTTTTTGATGTTATTTATAGAACTTGTTTTAATTCGTTGGAGTCAAGCTAATGTTCTTTACTTAGCATACTTTTCAAATTTTGTTTTGCTTGGTAGTTTTTTAGGTATGGGTATAGGTTTTATCCATGAAAATAGCAAATTATATGAATTGACTCCTTTAGCTCTTCTTGGGTTTATTATTTTTATAAACAAATTTTCTGCGCATATTGAAATTTCAACAAATGATTTATTTGATAAATTTTTAATTTTTTCTAATTATCATGTTTCTGGATTGCCTCCTTGGGTTACAATGTCATGTATTTTCTTAATGTCCGCCATGACAATGGCATGTATAGCTAATGGAGTAGCAGCAACATTTTCAAAATTTGATCCTCTAAAAGCTTATAGACTAGATATTTTAGGTTCACTGATTGGAATATCTACATTTTTTATTTTAAGTTTTCTTTATGCTCCACCTATTGCCTGGACGCTTGTTATATTTTTACTTTTTGCCATTTTGCTTTTTAAGCAATGGCGACAGTTGGATTTTATTTCTTTACTTCAAATAAGTTGTTTATTTCTTTTAGTTGTTATAGCAATAAAAGATTCTTTTACTCCTAATGTCTTTTGGTCTCCTTATTCAAAAATTATTTTACAAGATTTGGGCAATAAAACCTCTTTAGTCACTACCAACGGTATACCCTATCAAATAATGGAAACATCGCTCACGCGTCACCACTTAGAGCCATTTTATTGGATTCCTTATCAACATAGAGTAGATGATAAGGGGCCTCAAAAAATTTTGATTATAGGAGCAGGAACAGGAAGTGATGTTGCAATTGGATTAGAAGAAGGTGCAGCATCCATAGATGCTGTAGAAATCGATCCTATTTTATACCAACTTGGGAAACAACATCCTGATCGACCTTATAGTAATCCTCGAGTTCATATTATTCTTGATGATGGAAGATCATTTTTACAACATACCCATAAATTATATAACATGATTATATTTGCGTTGCCTGATTCACATGTATTGCTTTCAGGGCAATCTTCTTTACGGCTTGAAAGCTACTTATTAACAAAAGAAGCAATAGAAGCTGCAAAAAAACATCTAGCACCCAATGGAATATTTGCTGCGTATAATTATTATAGACAGCGATGGGTGGTCGATCGCCTCGCAAATACCTTGTCTATTATTTTTAAAAAAACTCCTTGTTTAGATACGTATGGAAAGCAATCAACCTCCTGGAGTGTCCTTACCATTAGTATCAATCAAAATGCATTATTTTGTTCGTCTTATTGGCACTCTGAAGTTAAATCCTATAATAATCCAGCAACTGATGATCATCCATTTTTTTATCTTAAACGAAACTCTATACCCACAACCTATCAGGTGATGCTGGGATCAATATTATTGTTAACTATAATGGTATTTTGTTTTATTAAGGGAACGTTTCGTAGTATTAATGATAACTTAGATTTGTTTTTTTTAGGAATTGCATTCTTACTTTTAGAAACAAAAAGCATTGCTATTTTTGCTTTATTATTCGGAACAACATGGATAGTAAATGCGCTTGTTTTTATAGGTATATTATTTTCAGTTTATACTGCAATCGAAATAAGTCCGTATGTTTCAAAGTTGCGTTTTTATTTTCTCTATGGATTATTAGGATTCTCCTTAATTTTCGCTTGGTATATTCCAGCAAATAGTTTATTGTCATTATCAATGATCCTACGTTTTTTAATAGGAAGTATTTTGACATTCTCTCCCATAATATTTGCCAATTTGATTTTTGCTAAACGTTTCCAATTCACGTATCAATCAACATCTGCATTTGGCGCAAACTTGATCGGCGCTATGTTAGGTGGGACATTAGAATATAGTGCGCTCATTTTTGGATACAGAAATTTATTAATTATTATAGCTATTTTATACGGTGCTGCTTTTGTATTTGCTAAGAGAAAGAATTACAAAATTTCTACCATATAGACTTAAAGAAAGATTGTTAAAAAAATATAAAAACTGAAATAAGCAGCATGACTTTTAGTTACGATACTTGCATTTCACGTTTTCTAGCGATTAAGAAAGCTCCCATATAGAAAAATGCGATCAAAATAAGTAAAAACTGATGACCTGTTATCATTGATATATATTCCAGTAATCCTCCTATCATGGCTCCTATCATATTTACACCAAAGGCTGCTCTCGAATTAATGGCGTATTGAAATCGAGTTGCAAAAGCAATATTGGCTAAAAATACTGGACTAAATGTAACAAGGCTTGCTACTAGAAAACGTGGAATGAATGAGAATGTTAAAAAGCTTTCTGCAGGTAACCGCCAACTGATTAATAAGCTTAGCAATAATAACCCATAAATATATTTAGTTGAAACGCGTGGAAAATGTGAGGTAAATTCAATAGCTAAATAAATTAAGCTGAGAATTCCAAAAAAGACTAACGCATTGACTATCCAAGTATTACCAAAAAGCAAAGCAAAACTGATAATACTTTTTGTTTCTAACAAAAGAAAAGCCATTCCCATAAATAATAAATCTAGATTATCACGAACAGCATTCAGCGCATGACTACTCGTGTGGATAATTAAAAGTGTAATTAAAAAAATTAAAGCAAGAGTACCTCTATATAACGGCGGAATTTGATTATATTGTAAATATAAAAAAGGATGATCATCCGTAGCAGGTGCAACATACGTATCAGCCTTCTGTGACCAGTAAGCTGAGCATGATAGATGATTGTTAAGATTCACTGCTAAAGCGAGAGAAAAAGCATTTCCTGTACCAAATGTGTCAACACAGGGAGAAACTCCAAATACGGCTTTTATCGTATTAGCATATCGATCTGTTAACCATAGCGAGTGGTCATGACTATAGTACCCATACATTGAAAAAATCCCGTCTGGTTTCAGATGTTGACGTGCGGCAGACACAGCTTCTTTAGTATAAATATAGCTTTCAAGACGTAATGAAGACTGCCCACTCACTAAAGTAATTGAATCTGTCAATGCAAATAGTATGAGATCATATAAATGATGTGTTTGCTGAAGGAATGCTCGGCCATCGTTAAGGATAATATGAACTCTTGGGTCATTATAAGGATGATCAGGGTTAAAAAGACGACCTAGTTTATATAAAACAGGATCAATTTCAACAGCATCAATATGTTTTGCACCATGAGCCAAAGCAATTGCTACATCACCTCCATTGCCTGCCCCGATAATTAATACATTTTCAGGTGCTGATTTATATTGATAAGGGAAAAAATAAAAAGGTTCAGTTGCTTTTCGCCTTTCCATGGACTCAATTCTTTGATGTGGCACTCCATTGACCCAAACATCTATATAGTTACCTTTAATTGAATCTATTATGGGATGGAGGGATATTTTATAATAAGGCGACCAAAGATAATTAGGTGTTATTGATTCGTAAGCAAGCGTTATTAAAAAAATGATCAAACAACCTATTTGTAAAATCGTGTACACCGATGTCCATTGCCATTCTTGGTAAAATAACAAAACAAAGATTATAAATACCACCGCGCCCCATGCAATAGGAGTCGCGCAAAAATAAGACAGTATCGAAAAAGAAACAATACCAGCTAGAGATCCCAATATATCTAATCGATAAGCAACCAGCGGACGAAATTTAATAAACAAAATCGCTATACTGTGTGCAATCGATGCCATGATTGCAGCTGTCATAAGAAAAATAAATGGCAATGTTATCCAAATTGGAAATCCAGATTTTTTATAAAGGCCAATTACAAGAAGACTGTCTATTCCGCTTTTACCGGTATAAGCTATATTGACTGGAAAAACTGTCACAAATAGAATTAAGAATGCCAGTAATATAGGTGAAAATTGATATAATCGTGATGAGTGTGGTTGAAGAAATCCAATGCCAATTCCAAAAAAACTGCCAAGCAATATAAAATTTGAAAAATAAGACAGAAAAAAAACATTTGAACCTAACCATCGAATTAAAGCTAATTCTAAAAAAAGTAATACAAAACTGAATAAAAAAAGACGAGCCGCATGATATGAAAATGTCATCATTGTTAATCCTTTAACAGGTAACCCATTTAATTAGTTTTATCGCAAAATAATATTATTTAATTAAACTCAACATAATAACAAATGAGCTAATCAAATGATAGATTGTAAATAGACTTGAATTAGATAGAAACGAGCCTTGCAAAACATTAACCCACTCTATGTCACCGCGTTATTGGAAGCAATGGACATTTAACAGGGTTTGGTGGTGGGCTTCAGAAAAAATCTTTTCTTTTACAGTTAGAAAAAAATCATTTTGCTTAATACTCTAGAATGATTTTAAAGGTTTGGTCATCTAGTTTGTCAACAATCATAAAACGGGGTTGCTCCATTGGTTTAAAACTTTGATTAGCGGTATGGTAACCAATAGTAAACGCCATGACATATCCAGCTTTTTTCGCTTCATTTTCTAAGTAATCATTATAAATTCCAAAAGGCCATGCCAACAAAGTAACTTTAATACCCATTTTATCTTCTAATATTTTTTTTGAAGTAAATAATTCTTTCTGTACAAACTGTCCATACGCGGCAGGTGAAAGTTTCTTTTTTATAATTTTAAAGTTCGGATGCGAATAAGTATGTCCTTGTATATCAAAAAGCCCTGTATTTTTTAATTCTTTTAATTGATCCCATGACAAGAAATGTTTTCCGCTTGAAATGCTTTCAGGATAAATAAATAAAGTAATTGGTATATTTAATTTTTTTATAATAGGGTACATATAAGTATAAACAGATTCCCAGCCATCATCAGCAGTGAGGACAACGGGTCTTGGAGGAAGAGTATCACGCTTACCTTGTAAAAATTCCACGGCTTCTTTTAATGGAATAAACGTAAATCCATTATCTTTCAAGAGTTTTAAATTTGCTTCAAATTTTTGTGGAGTGATAGTCATGCTGCCTGGAACAGTAGGATTCAGATTGTGATAAAGAATAATAGGAATATTACGGTTGCTATTATTTGCAAAAGAGACATAGGGAAACATCATTGTAAGTACTATGATAAAAAAATAAATGAACCTCATCATTCCTCCATGTTCAATAAGTCCTAAACTTAAATAATAGCTGCCGGAAGCAGTTAATTCAATCTGATGTTACTACTAAAAGAGCACCAAACTTTGTTAATTCTTCTGATCTAAAATCCACCGCAGGTAGTGCCTTAAAAAATAACACAATTCTTTTTTCCTGAAAGAGTTGCTTGTGTACCGTTTTTAACGGGGGGCTTATGAAAAAATGAAGCAGACAACCCCATGTACCCTTTTACAATTCCAGCTATTTCTGGTTGCAAAACAGCTGTCACTAAATTTTCATATTGCTTTTCAATGCCTTTTAATCGTTCTAAGTATTTCGTCATTTCTTCATAAGTAAATTCAATCATTGGCACATCTCCTGTCGCGAGTATAAATTCCTCGGGGATAGTCTCAAGATAACATTCCGTCTCAAAAAAAAATTCATTAAACTTATACCGATGAACATCGTCCCGTTCTTTAAGATATTCGGTAAATATATTTAAAATAAAAATTAAAGTGGTCAGTGGACCTAAATTATCCAGAGAAAATTTTCCATTTAACTTTCCTTTAAATCCTTGGATTAAAGTCTGAGATAAAGGAATATTATGCAATTTCAGCCAACACGAGATATCTCCTAATAAAGCTGTCAAAAAACATCTATCTATTAAAGAAGTTTTTAATTTTTTTGAAACTACAAAAGAAATAATATCCATATAATTTTTTTCTAAGAGTTCTTCAATCTTATTTTGCTGTTTGTGTTCGTGGGCGGATGATTTTTTCAAATCTTGTAATTTTTTATAAACAATACCAAAAATATTGCAATCATCATTATTTGATGCAATAGGCTTATTGACTAACAACTTAATGATATCTATATGACCTTTTGAAACTGCAAGACTGAGTGTCGCAGTGACACTTGCTCCTTTTGTTAATAATAGCTCCACCACTGTCTTATGGCCTTCATAGATCGCTAACTTCAATGGCGTATAATAATCTTCTTCAGGAGGCGTTATTTTTGTGAATGTCTGCAGCTTAGGTTTGCTGCCATCAATAGGGGCGCCTTGATCAAGCAACCATTGCACAATTTCTACATGACCAAGACGAGCAGCTGCTCTTAGCGGTTCATTATGTTCATAATTCAAATCAAGCTGCCCAGTATTAAAGATATCTACAACGTCATCTAACTTACCGTTACGTACAGCCGCTGAAAAAAGTTTTTCTGGGGCTCTTAGATTCATTTCATTTCTCATAATAAATTAAAATAATATACTTCATTACCATAAAAATCATCAAAATTAAAATGCAATAATGTATTTTTTAGCCACTTTCAAGTGTTTTCTAGGTTAAAATGTACATAATCTGATTTAAATCTGACCCAGGAAGTGTTAAGCTAGGCTTTAATTTTATCATGAGTCCATATTTACATGAATGATGCTGAGCCAAACCCCACAATAGCTGAACAATCTTTTTCTACTCTGCCCTTACAAGATGCGCTATTGAATAACCTTGTTTCTTTAGATTATACGACAATGACCCCCGTCCAATTGCAAAGCTTGCCTATCTTATTAAAGGGGTATGATGTCATTGCTCAAGCCAAAACTGGTAGCGGGAAAACAATTGCGTTTGGTCTAGCATTATTGAACCGTTTAAAAGTAGAAAATTACATAGTACAAGCACTGGTATTATGTCCTACACGTGAACTAGCTGAACAAATTAGCCAGGCATTACGACAACTGGCTCGCCTAATACCTAATGTTAAAATACTTAATTTATCAGGTGGTCGATCCATCAGTCCTCAATTAGATTCCTTACGACATGGTGCTCATATTATTGTAGGCACACCTGGTCGTATAAAAAAACATTTAGATAAAGGCTCGCTTTCAATTAATAAATTACAAACTTTAATTTTAGATGAAGCAGATCGCATGTTGGATATGGGATTTTTTGAGGAAATTAATAATATTTTAATGCGTTGCCCTAAGCCACGACAGACACTGTTATTTTCTGCAACTTATCCGGTGGAAATCAAAAAATTAGCCAGTGCATTTATGCAAAATCCTACAAAAATCATGGTGAAAGAAACTCATACTGCATTAGATATTCAGCAAATTTTTTATGAGACTCTTCAACAGAAACATAAATTTTCATTATTAAAAAGTTTGTTATTACATTACAAACCCAGTTCGGCTCTTATTTTTTGTAATACAAAAGAACAAACCATTCAGTTAACCAAAAATCTTATAAACGAAGGTTTTAGCGCGACTGCATTAAATGGCGATATGGAGCAAAGTGAACGTGATATTGCTATTATTCTTTTTAAAAATCAAAGCTGCTCTATTTTAGTTGCAACCGATGTGGCTGCACGCGGTCTTGATATTAAAGAATTACCTGCCGTCATTAATTTTGAATTAGCATTTGAGCTTGATGTGCATATTCATCGAATTGGACGCACGGGACGTGCGGGTCACAAAGGATTAGCACTAAGCCTAACAATGCCTGCAGATGCTGAACGACTTTGTCTGATTGAAGAAAATTTAATGCAGCCTATCACCTGGGGAAATAGCAGTGAGTTAAATCAAATTAATGATACTATTTTATCACCCTCAGTGGTAACACTCTGTCTTAGCGCAGGACGAAAAGATAAAATTCGCCCTGGAGATATACTAGGCGCACTCACTAAAGAGGCAGGTTTGGCTGCAAATACTATAGGAAAAATTGATATCACAGCACTTTATTCTTATGTGGCTGTGCATGATAGCCAAGCAGACATTGCTTTTCAGCATTTTAAAAATAAAACCTTAAAAGGACGTAAGGTAAATATAAAAAAAATAGGGTAACATTATTTTAAATTATTCACTATCAGGAAATGATCCCAATGCAAGAAGGTACTGTTAAACGATTTAATAAAATTAAAGGCTATGGCTTTATCACGCCGGATGATAAAGATAATGAAATATTTGTTCACTTTTCTCAAGTCACTATGGCTGGATATAAAGAACTAAAACAAGGCCAGCGGGTAAAGTATGCAATAGAAAAAAGTGAACGTGGAGAATTTGCAACTCAGGTCGTTATTCTTTAGATTATGAAGGTTCTATCAATTGAGTGAAATTAAGCAATTTCCTGAAGATATCATCGCTATAGCGGAAAAACATATTCGCGATATCCTCTTGCTAGCTATTTTATATTCTCCGCAGCAAAAGGCGCTCATTGTGTCGGATACACAGTCTCCACTAGCTATTATTCTGACGGAGGCTTATCGTCGTTGTCTGCCACAAGCCATTTTCATCGACTTTGATGCAACCTCTTCTGCAGAAGTACTCGCAACTTTTAAGAAGCTTGAGCCTATGGAGCTTGTTGTACTGATTCAGTCAACTAGTTTTCGCCTGAAAGATTTTCGTATTCGTGTTGAACTCTTTGAACAGTCATTAAAAGTCATTGAACATCCTCACCTTGCGCGCATGGTAGGATTGCAAGAAATGTATTATATTGAATCGTTGGCGTACGACCCGGTCTATTTTCGCGGTGTTGGGCGCGCACTGAAAAATCTCATCGATCGCTCAAGTGCAGGGACAATTGTTGATAGTGGCGAAGGTGAACGCCTCGTTTTTGGCTCAGCCCTGGAGCCTGCAAAATTAAACATAGGCGATTATACGGGCATGAAAAACATTGGCGGTCAATTTCCTATCGGCGAAGTATTTACAGAAGCACAAGACCTGACGTCCGTTAATGGCCGTGTTCGACTCTTTGCATTTGGTGATACTTCTTTTTCTGTCAATAAAGTTGATATTCCTATCACTCTTATTGTGAGCCGCGGACGAGTGGTGGACGTCATTAATTCAATACCTGAATTTGATACGGTGCTTGCAAATATTCGTGCAGATGAAGGAGAAGTTTGGTTGCGAGAGCTCGGTTTTGGTATGAATCGTGCTTTTTCAAAAGATCGTATTGTCAGTGATATTGGTACCTATGAACGCATGTGTGGTATCCATTTATCACTTGGCGCGAAACATGGTGTTTATAAAAAAACTAATTTTAAGCGCGGAAACACCTGGCATCACGTGGATGTTTTTGTGGATACTGAAGCCGTCTACCTTGATAATGCGATTGTCTACAAAAACGGCGCTTGGGTAAACCCAATTTTATAATAAAATTGTGCTTTAAGTCATTCAATATAACTTACTTAATGACTTCTTCTTTTTTGACACTGCATGATTTTTTACAGCAGCGACAAAAGCAATGGTTATAGATCCATGCAAATATAGCACCTAGTATAAATCCTATGACTAATCCCCAAATTCCGCCAATTAATCCCCCAACGAAAGTGGGTGCATAGCCATGGTAAATATCAGCAATATTTTGAATAATAGAAACACCATAATAACCTGATAACCATCCTACCCATGCTAATACAATAAGGCACACAGCTTTAGTGACACCAAAAGCAACCCCTAAACAGCATGGACGTAATTTAGAATAACTTGCACAACCACCGCATCCACAACCTTCTTTATTCATCATGACGGCATCCTCCTAATTAATAAATAAAATTTTAGCCTACACCTATATTATAATCCTGAAATAACTAAGCACGTTATTTAAATTTTTGTTTCTCTTTCAAAGGGTTATTTTTGTATAAGAAGAACTATTTGATAATACTCAAAGAATTAAAAATAAGAATAAAAATAATAAACAAAAGCATAATAAGAAAATGAAATCCTATAGAAAATATCCTTTTTTCTATAGGATTTTTTTAAATTATCGTTGATTATTTTGATTATTTTGATTGTTTTGATTATTTTTTTGATTTTGATCAGTTCGACCTGGGTTTTGGTCTTTGCGTTGTGTGTCTTGACCTTGGCCAGGTGTTTGTCGACGTGGGTCTTGTTTATTTTTATCTTGTTGATTTCTATCCTGATTCATGGTTATACTCCTTAAAGTTGAAATAATATTGCTAAATTTCCCTAAGAACCCTTAGTATGAATCAGTTTTTCGATATTCTATAGTAGGAACATTACTAAGTTAATTTGGGGTTAATCCCCATTCATTCGATAAATTAAGTTTAATTTTTAAAAAAATCTCTGAATAGAATATAATATATTATATTCTATTGTAATCATTATAATGATTAAAAAGGATTTTATGAAGAAGATAAATTTTTTAAATCATAAATTTATGCGGCGGAAATTAGATGCGAATAAACTTAATTTCAAAATGACCACAGAATTAAAATTACTAAATGAATTTATCGGACAAGAACGTGCTCTACAAGCAATTAGTTTTGGCTTGGAAACTAAAAATCAAGGATTTAATTTATATGCCATGGGTCCGCCAGGCATTGGAAAGCGCTCTTTAATAAAAATAATCTTAAAAGAAAAATCCAAAAAAAAGAATGTGCCATTTGACTGGTGTTATATTCATAATTTTGAAGATCCAGAAAAGCCCATAGCATTACAATTGCCACCAGGATTGGGGGTACTTTTAAAAGAAGATATGCAAATACTGATTAATAATCTAAGTACCAGCATATTGTCTGTTTTTGAAAGTGATGAATACCGAAATCGCCTGAAAAATATCTTAGAAGATTTTAATAATCGTAAAAATGAAGTGAAAGATAACACTCATACAGATTTTAAAATTATTCAATTATATAAAAAAAGACATATTAACGAGAAAAAATTGCAATTGCGAATGACGGCAAATGTTGTCAAACCAATTATAAAAAAATTAAAAGATAAATATGAAAAATATAAACAAGTGATTAAATTTTTAAGAGCAATTGAGCGTGATATTATTATTAACGTTGGTGATTTTATTAAATACGATGAGTCAACTAATATTATTTCTTTCTTGATCGAAAATACGCATCTTATAAAATATCAAGTGAATGTTTTAGTTGATCATAGCAAAAAAAAGCAGGGAGCACCTATTATTATTGAAGAAAATCCCAGCTATTCAAATTTGGTTTGCCGAGTTGAATATTCTTCGCAATTGGGAACCACTTCGACTAATTTTACTTTAATTAAACCAGGCTCATTACATTTAGCTAATGGCGGCTATTTGATAATAGAAGCAAGAAAATTAAAAAAAGAAAAAATTGCTTGGGAAGCCTTGAAACGCGCATTATATACTAAAAAAATAACTATCGAACCTATTGAGCATACATCAGATACTTTTAATCCTATTTCTGTTAATCCTATGCCCATTCCTTTGAATGTGAAAGTGGTCTTATTAGGTACTCGAAGAACCTATTATTCGCTATCAGAGCATGATCCAGATTTTAATGAATTATTTAAAGTCACAGTCGATTTTGACGAACATATTACCCGCAGCAAAAAAAATATTAATTTATATGCAAGGTTAATTGGTACCATTGCGCATAAAGAAAATTTAAAACCACTCAATGCAGAAGCCGTTGCAGAAATAATTGATTATAGCAGTCGATTAGCGCATGATAATCAAAAATTATCAGCCCACATCCGTAGTATTTATGATTTGGTCATTGAATCAAATTATTTTGCTAATAAAGCTACGCGAAAAATAATCCAAGTCAAAGATGTCAAGGGCGCTATAAAAGCACAAACCTATCGACTCGATCGAGTTAGAGAGCTTTATTATGAAGAAATTGAACGACACTTTGTTCATATTAATACACATGGAAAAACAATCGGGCAAATTAATTGTTTATCTGTTTTAAAAATTGGAAGATTTTCATTTGGTAATCCGCTACGAGTAACGGCAACTGCCCGCTTGGGAAAAACTAAAATGGTCGATATTCAACGGGAAATTGATATGGCAGGACCTATTCATTCTAAAGCAGGACTGACAATTATTAATTTTTTAGGTAATCGATATGGGAAAAATAATTTATTTTCATTACATGCAAGTATTTCATTTGAGCAAGTTTATGGTGCAGTTGAAGGAGATAGTGCATCTGTTGGCGAAGTATGTGCACTTTTATCCGTCTTGGCTGAGATGCCCATTAATCAATGTTTAGCAGTAACAGGCTCTTTAGATCAATATGGAAATGTCCAAACAGTCGGTGCAGTCAATGAAAAAATTGAAGGATTTTTTGATATTTGTCTTCTAAGAGGTTTAAATGGCAAACAAGGGGTTATCATTCCTGCTATTAATATTAATAATCTTATGCTAAAAGAAGAAGTGGTAAAAGCGGCTAAAGCTAATCAATTTTTTATTTATCCAATTAAAACAATTGATGATGCCATTCAGCTTTTAATGATAAATGATCAAAATAATAAAATTAAAGACTTTAATGAAAAAATTGAAAAAAAATTACTTAGCTTTTCTAAAAAATGTAGCTAACCTTCTTTTGTCAGATATTTTTCCTAGCATTAAAATATATAATAAATTCATTGTTCTCAAAGCAATTTGTGGTTATGCTATCAATGGCACCAGGGATTTTAATTAACTCACACACTCAAAAGGAATGACTTATGTCTTTAATTTATGTTGTTATTGTTTTAGTCGTCGTCGGTTTTTTACTATGGTTAATTAATACTTATGTTCCTATGGCTAAACCTATCAAAACTATATTAAATGTAGTTGTGGTCATTGCTGTTATCATTTGGTTATTATCTGTATTTGGTATTATCAGCGGTATAGGCCCTATACGATTAAAATAATTAAAAATAATTAATTGATTGTATTTTGCTTATATTTTAAAATTTAGGGAGACGCTCTATGACCTGGGTTGTTGCTGCCAATTCAAATACATGCTGTATTTATCTTTTTAACAATAAACCACTTACTTTAAATTTAATCAAAGAAATAAGTCACCAAGAATTTAGACTTAAAAAAAGTGAGTATCTAACCTCTGACAAACCAGGTCGATATCAAACCGATGGCACTACAGGTGGTGCTTATTCACCGCATACTGATCCCAAAGATGTTGAAATTGACAATTTTTCTCGAGAGATTGCCTTGGTGCTTAACCAAGGAAGAAATTCTGATGAATATGATAAACTCATTATTATTATGCCGCCTGAAATAATCGGTGCTTTCTTTCAACACATTAATCCTCATGTAAAAAATTTAATTAAAAAAGAAATACAAAAAAACTTAATGCATTTGTCTCAACATGAATTATTAGATTATTTGCATAAAGAATTATGATGCTTGCAAAAAATGAGTAAGCTTATCAAGCATTAATAGATAAAAAGGATTAAAAGTCAGTCGTTGGATAACGGCTATTTTAACATTTTCACTCGTCACTTCTCCAAATTTTGTCTGCACCCCTGATTTACATTGCTTCCAGACGGGCGATTTTTCTTGATAATATAAACAATCTTTATATTCCCCATTTTTACCATAAATTGGATCACTCATTTGTACAGTGAGAGATAAATGTGACATGCTTAAGATATTTTGTGTGGGTAAATAACTTAAAAATAAAGCAGTGCGAGCGTCATATAAATAGTTATTTGGTTTTTTTTCAGAAAAAAGTAGTAATTGACTTTTAGAATTGTGATTCGAATTAAAAAAATCAATCGTTTTTGCGGAGTTGATCGTCTCATCTTCAAGACTTTGCATAATAAAAACAGGCAAAGTAAGCTTTTGATGGCGGAGTTGATCTTTCACTTGTTCCATTAATTTAAATGTTTGATAAACAGGATTAATAGGCACAGATTCATATCTAACGGGCGCTTGATCACTTTCAAGTTGCCACCAACGTAACCGAGGAATCCATTGACTTAACCAATATAACGGCGAAATTAAAGGTGTGAGTTGAGTTTTCATCTCCAAAGCAGGTGCTAAAAGTATCAGCCCTTTTATGTCAAACTTTGCTGAAAAAGCTTGGTTAATCGCCAATAATCCGCCTATTGAATGTCCTCCAAGATAAACATGATTAACTTTTTTAGATAATTCTATAGTTGCAAAGTTAACTATATTTATCCAGTCTTGGAAATTGACCTGCAATAAGTCACCGACAACTGTGCCATGCCCTGGTAATAAAGGAACATACACTACAAAACAGTGACGCTGAAAGAATTGACCTAATTGCGCCATTCCATACGGTGAATCGAATAACCCATGAATTAATACAATACCATTGTCATATTGATTGGATTTGTTTTTTGGGCATAACTGAGGATCGGGCAATAATTCTTTGGGTGAATTATTAAAAATATCTGCATCGTTCAAATGGTAATGTGCTTTTTCATGAGCTTTTCTAACCATCAAATCTGTTTGATGAATATAATCATCAAATGATGAATAGTTTTGTGCAACAAAATGGGTATTTAATCCAGTGGGATGAAACCGGGTTATGTCTTTAGTGGGATTATATAAAAAACCCCATATATAAATCGAAACAATAAAAATAATTGCCAACCCTAAACATCCATTTCGATACGACATCAGCATTTCCATCTATTTTGAAAAACATTTTTTATATTAAACAACTTTATTAACTTTGTGAAGCTGCTTTAAACTATGTTAAAAACTTAGAATAACGAACAAAAGAGATGAATTTTCGATTTTATTTCAAAATTTGCTTAAAATATTTTGCTAAATCAATTTTTTCTGGCACAATGCTTTTTTAAATTTATAATTAACGGAGTTTCATTTCATGAAAAAAACAGCGTCACTGAAATTATCAGCTAAAATTAAAGAAACCGCAAACAAACTGAAGCTGATGAGAGACCAATTAAAAGAAATCAAATTAAAAGAAAAATCGGCCAAGCCCATGAAAGTTTCTCTCAAAAAGAATAGTAAAAAAGCTCCAACAACAAAAATGAAAGCGCGTAAGACGCGTCTTGCTAAAGCTAAATAGTAATATTTATGCGCAATGATTGTTATTGGGTCTATATACTTTGTTGTCAAAATGGAACATATTATACGGGTTACACCACTGATCTTGTTCGACGATTTCAAGATCATCTTGCGGGGAATGCAAGCAAATATACTCGAAGTTTTAGACCCTTAAAAATTGCGCAATCATGGCAAATTAAAGGAAGTAAGTCGCTTGCAATGAAGATTGAGAATTACATAAAAAAAATGAGTAAAAAAGAAAAGGAAGCACTTATTCTACATCCAGAGCGACTTACACCAGCTACTTTTTTGGCGACTCATGAATGAGATGATATTTTTTCATTTTGAACTTAAAACGCATCCACAGTAATAAAGCACTGCAGCTTGTGCCTAAGACCATTCCCCACCAATAACCCACACTACCTAGTATTGTATAAGATAAACTATATCCCAAGGGTAATGCAATCAACCAAAAACTAATAATAGATATAAACAAAGTAAAATGCGTATCCTTGAGTGCGCGCAAAGAACCAAATAAAGTAATCCGAATACACTCAAATAATTGGAAAAGAGCGCTCACCATTAAAAATATTGTTGCATAATGAACCACTATCGTATTTTGCGGATCTGCAATATTTAAATCAAGACTAATAAATTTTTCTGGAAATATCCAAATAAATAGCGCAACTAAAAATATAAAAGAAAAGGCAAGCGTCATACCCGCATAAGTTGTGCGTTCTGCCAACAATGGATTATTAGCGCCTAAGGCTTGCCCCATTCTCACAGAAACAGCTTGTGCCAGGGCAAAAATCATACTCATTAATTGCCCTAAATATTGCAAGGCAATTTGATTAGCAGCTAATACTTGATTGCTTATCCTGCCCATCAATAAACTCAAAACCAAAAAAAAGCCGATTTCGATAGAATACATTGCTCCCATTGGGATACCTATTTTTAAAATTTCTTTGATCAAAAGAGGCTGTTTGCTAAAAATATTTTTTATATAAAAGCGATATTTTTTTTGGGTAGAGACATACAATACTAACCAGGCAGTTGTAATCCAATAGCTTAATGTCATCCCCCATCCCAATCCGGCAATCTCAAGTCTAGGGAACCCAAACCGACCAAATACTAAACCATAATTGCAAAAAATTGCAATAGGTACCCAGCATAATATAAAAGTCATTGTGGTTTTGGTATGACCCAAGCCAATCAGGAATTGCAGAAAAACTAACATAATAAAATCCGGCAACAATCCAAAGGCAAGGCCACGTAAATAAGAAGTCGCTAGAATCACAATTTCATGACTTTGTCCTAATAATAGTAAAAGGGGCGCCATATTCCAAAGCAGTAAAAAAGTAGGTAAAACAAGTATCAGCGATAGCAACAATCCATCACGTAAAATAGCAGACACACCGAGATTATTTTTCTCTCCATATTTTTGTGATACCAAAAGACTGATCGCAGTGAGCGAACCCCATAAAATAACCATTAATGTGGCAAACAACCAAGTGACAATTGATCCGGCTGCTAATTGTTTATGGCCTAAATGTGCTAAAAAAATTGTTGAAAAAAACCCAATAGAAGACTCCACTAGTCCGCTTAAAATCAAAGGAATAGCTAGTTTTAATAGAGAACTGATATCATGGGTATAGAATTTTTTTTGAAATAAAATAGTCATAGATAGACACTCAAAAATGTGAGCCTTTAATAAGATTCAACTAAATTATGGCAGTAAATACTGACAAAGATCAAGATAAGTAGATTTTAAATTTTTTTTTTATTATGATGGATTAATTGATTACTACAGGTATTAAAGTAAATGTCTTATTCTATTTTATCTCACTATAATGATGAGATTCTTTCAGAGTCTTTTGCCAAAGCGCAACCGTTCCCGCATCTTATTATCGACCATTTTTTTAAAGAAGAAGTGGCAGAAGCATTATGTGATGTTTTTCCTAATGCAGACGAAGCATTTTGGTATCAATACAATAATCGTATTGAGATCAAACTTGCTTGTAATCAAATAGAAAATTTACCGCCTTATATTTTAGGTATTTTAACTAAATTAAATAGCGATCATTATTTAAAATTTTTTAGCCAACTCACTGGAATAACAGGTTTAAAATCTGATCCACTCATGCATGGCGGTGGTATGCATTGTATTAAACCTGGTGGAAAGCTGGATGTACATATTGACTATAGTATTCACCCCATATTAAAACTAGAAAGAAGACTTAACTTAATCGTTTATTTAAATAAAAATTGGCAAGCAGACTATGGTGGCTATTTAGAATTATGGGAAAAAGATATGAGTCAATGTGCTAAAAAAATCTTACCTATTTTTAATCGTGCCGTTATTTTTGCAACAGATGATACTTCTTGGCACGGCCATCCAGAGCCGCTGACTTCCCCCTTAGGGATTTGTCGAAAATCTTTGGCACTTTATTATTTAACAGAACCAAGACCTGCGACAAAAGAACGATTACGGGCGCAATTTGTACCAAGACCTCATGATCCTTATGATGCAGAATTAGATAAAATTAGACAATTAAGATCAGGCAATGAAACAGCTAAAGATGCTTATCGTGTTTAGTTATTTAATATTTCTGACGATATTTTTTATATCTATGCTATAATTTTTTCGTTAACTTATGGAGAAGTCATATGCAATCAAGCACACAGGATCAAATGCTTGCTGTTTATCGCAAAAATTGGGTTTGGTTTTTAACTTTTGGGATTTTAATCGAAATTTTAGGCTTATATGCATTATTAGCCTTAACCGCTACCACCTTAATTTCTGTGATGTTAATAGGCGTATTATTAATAATTGGCGGTATTATTGTTATTATTGGCGCGCTGACTTCATGGCGACATCAAATAGGCAGCTTTTTACTACATTTACTGCTGGGCATTTTATATGTAGCAGCCGGTACGATACTCATTAAACATCCCGTGGTTGGCTCAATTTCCATCACTTTTATCTTAGGAATTTTTTTTACTATTATCGGTATTTTCCGTTTAATTGATAGCTTGACGTTCCGTTATGTTCATTGGGGATGGGTATTTCTAAATGGAATTATTTCTTTACTCCTGGGTATTTTAATTATGACCAGCTGGCCTGTTTCAGGTCTTTATATCATTGGACTTTTTGTAGGCATTGATCTGGTTTTTTGTGGTTGGGCTTACATAATGGGTGCAATTGGAGCACGTAATTATATTAAAAAATGATATTTTGATATTTTGATATATTGATACATGGAAGGAACAAATATGTCGCACTATATAAAAAAATGGATTGTAATGGGTTGTTTATTCCTCGCGCCTTATGTTGTTCATGCAGCCGATGCGAATGATCCTGATTGGCAATTTGACTTTGCGCCTTATCTTTGGGCGCTTGGTATGGATGGTACTGTCCAGTCAGGACCTTTTACCAGTCACATCTCCGAAAGTTTCTCAGATCTTTTAAAACAATTAGACGGTGGAGGAATGTTATGGTTAGATGCCTACAAAGGCCCCTTTGGCATCTTCCTAAACGGACTCTATGCTGATTTATCTGATAACGATAATATTAGATCCTTTGATGCACAACTCAGTACGCATTTTGGTTTATTTACTGGGGGATTTTCTTATATTGTGGATCAAAAAGAAATCCCTGGAAAAGTCCCCAGTCGCGTACAAATTGAACCTTATATTGGCGCACGTTATACAGTTAACACTGCTAAATTAACGCTTGGTGATTTTACTGATAATGAAGATCAAGACTGGACTGATCCTATTGTGGGTTTGCGTATTCGAGATGATATTGGTGTCCATTGGGTTATTACTTTAGCAGGCGATATTGGTGGTATTAATGCAGCCAAGCAGTATAGCTATAATTTGAATGCATTATTAGGATACAAGCCAACGAATAAATCTTTTAATCATACGACAGTATATTTAGGGTACCGTTATCTTTATCAGCACTATGAACATGGTGAAGGCAGTGACTTTTTTGAGTGGAGAATGAAATTATTTGGCCCCACATTGGGTATTGATTTTAATTTCTAGAAATTTTTTTCGCCAGGTACAATAACCAAAAATACAAAGTATAAAAAGTACCGAAAATAAAATAGCAGTAAAATATAAATGCTTGTTGATATACATATCAACTGAAATAATATTAACTAGCATCCAAGACCACCAATTTTCTAGGTATTTTTTACACATCATCCATTGCGCGATTAAACTAACAGCTGTTGTAAATGAATCAATATAAATTGTAGTTGAATCAGTATAATAATAAAGAATAAATGACAATAAAAAAAATAGCATAAAATTAATAAACAGCACGCGATATAAAAGCATAGGGGTGAGATTGCGAATAGTCAATGCAGTTTTATTTTCATTACCGTATAACCATTGGTACAATCCATAAAATTGGTAACCAAAATAAATTAACTGTAGTCCCATATCTGCATAAAGCTTCACTCTAAAAAAAAGGAAAAAATGCAAAGAAACAGTCAAAATACCAAAAAACCAATTCCAAATGTTGGCACGTACTGCAAGGAATGCACCTAAAAAACCAGAAACAGTCGCTGTTATTTCAAGAACACTAATCAATAGAGTTTTTCCTTATAAAAAAATACTATCATAGCAAAATAGCTTTATTATTCTATTTCATTATCCTATTTGTGTATGTTAAAGTACTTTGAATTTTTTAAAGTAATAGGTATCATGCATGCTCATTCAAAATAAAATTGTTTTTATCACAGGTGCATCAAGCGGCATTGGTGAGGCGACTGCTAAACAATTTGCAAGAATGGGCGCTCACTTATTGCTATGTGCAAGAAATATTGAAAGTTTAAATTCTAGCGCATTGCAGCTAAAAGATGAGTATAATATCGAAGTTTACCCTATACAATTAGATGTTCGTCAAAAAAATACTATCGCAACAGTTTTTCAAGCACTTCCGAAGAAATGGCAACAAGTAGATATTTTAGTTAATAATGCAGGTCTTGCTGCAGGTCTTGACTTTATTCAAGAAGGCAGTCTTGATGATTGGGAGCAAATGATAGATACTAATGTGAAAGGATTATTATATATAACAAAGCAAATTTTACCGCAAATGATTGCTAGAAATTCAGGGCATATTATTAATATAGGTTCTATTGCGGGTCATCAAGTTTATCCTAAAGGCGCTGTGTATTGTGCAACAAAGTTTGCGGTGAATGCATTATCCATGGGACTACGTATGGATTTAAGCGGCACAAAAATAAGGGTCACAACAATTGATCCAGGTGCAGTTGAAACAAATTTTAGTTTAGTCAGATTTAAAGGAGACGCTGCGCGAGCAAGTGCTGTTTATGACGGCATTCAAGCATTAACACCCGATGATATCGCAGATGCAATTCTTTATAGCGCAACCCGCCCATCACATGTCAACATCAATGAAATGATTATCTTACCAACTGATCAAGCGTCCATTAGCTTATTCTCCCGTCAACCTGCTAGAGAGAAATAACCGGCTCTTTTTTGTCATAACTTACTGTATTTAAATATATTATTTAATTAATTTTTATACTGTTTTTTTAAAAAAATCACCTATACTTAAAAAAGAGACAAAAATGCTTAAATTAAGAACAGGTTAGCCGGAGATAATCATGAAAAAATGTTTGGTTTTTTTGGCTGTTATTCTTTTGATATTAGGTTCAAATACCGAAGCGGCTCCCTCTCCTAATGCACTTCCAAATGGTGGAAATGTAGTGGCGGGAAATGCGACGATCACTCGGTCTGCAAATCATTTGCAAATTAATCAACAAAGCCAAAAAGCCATTATTAATTGGCAAAGTTTTAATATTGGATCAGGAGCCAGTACGCATTTCCAACAACCTGCTCAAGGTATTGCGTTAAACAGGATTAATCCAAATCAAGGCGCTTCACAAATTTTCGGGCATCTTTCTGCAACGGGAAGAATTATTTTAGTCAATCAAGCCGGTATTTATTTTGGACCCAATGCTTATGTCAATGTCGGCGGCATTATAGCATCAACCTCTGATATTTCTAACGCAAATTTCTTATCGGGTCATTATGTATTTGATCAACCTTCCACAAGAAATGGCGCAATTGTTAATGAAGGTACTATCATTGCCAAAGAAAATGGTTTAGTCGCTTTAATTGGGGATGGGGTCTCAAATGAAGGTTTAATTCAAGCACACGTGGGAAATGTCATCTTAGCCTCTGGAGATAAATTCACAGTTTCTTTAAGTGGTGATCAATTAATTAATTTTACTATAGATGAAGGTAGTTCATCAGCTGCAATTGATGCAAATGGCAATAAACTAAAAAATGGCGTTAACAATAGCGGAACAATTTTGGCTGATGCAGGAACTGTTTTAATGACGGCAAAAGTTGCAAGTAATATCATTGACCAAGCAGTCAACATGACAGGCGTGATTGAAGCACGTTCAATTGCTGAAAAAGATGGCGTTATTATTTTAGATGCCAATGACGGAACTGCTGTGGTTGCAGGACAAATGAATGCATCAGGGGAGAGTGATAATGGGGGCACTATAAAAGTCTTAGGCCAAGATGTGCATATTACTCAATCTGCGGGAATCTATGCTGACGGTAAAACCGGGGGCGGTACTATTTTAATGGGTGGCAATCAACAAGGAAATGGTCCTGAAAGTAATGCGAAAGAAACGACAGTTGATGCAGGTGCTATTTTAAGTGCTAATGCAATTGATTCTGGTAATGGCGGTAATATTATTGTTTGGTCAGATGATCATACAGAATTTCATGGAAATTTAAGTGCAACAGGCGGATTACATAGTGGGAATGGCGGTTTTGCAGAAACATCTGGACATTATTTAGATGTGTCAGGGGCTGCAATTAATTTAAGTGCACCTTACGGTACCAAAGGAACATGGTTATTGGATCCCACTAGTATTTATATTGCCAATAATCAAACTAATGCAACGACAGCAGGAATGACAGGCGTTGATACAACGGCTAATACGAATTCGGGAACAAGTCCTACTAGTTATGATGCGTCTGGTAGCACTGCAGATTCTTTATTAACAACGGCTACTCTAATTGCAGCTCTTGCAAATAGTAATGTGGTTGTGACCACCAATAATGCAAATGGCGCAGGAACAGGAGACATTACCGTCGTTGACCCAATCACTTGGTCAAGTGCTAACAGCTTAACATTAAGTGCTTATCGAAATATTGTTTTAGATGCCGCGATTACCAATGGGGCTAACAGTAGCGCCAGTGTTACATTGCAAACAGATAATACCGGAACGGGAACAGGAACTGTTACCAGTATTGCCGGCGGATTGGTTTCAATGTTAGGTGGAGGCAGCCAAGTGAAAATTTATTATAATCCCACTACCTTTGGAACCCAAGACACACTCTATAGTGGTGGCACACCCTCTCCCACGCAATATATGTTAATTAATAGTTTAGGATCCTTTGGTGATACGAACACACGCAGTTTGGCAAGCTTATCTAATCCTGCTAATAGTGCTACTTTATGGAATCAAAATTTTGCTTTAAGTACCAATATTGATGCATCAAATACATCGCTTGCTTCCTGGAATACAGGCAGTGGATTTGCGCCTATTGGTAATAATACTACTGTTTTTTCTGGCGAATTTGATGGGCAAGGACACACGATTAATAATCTTTATATTAATTTTACAGGCACTAATCAAAATATCGGATTCATCGGTAATACCTCTGCTCTTGTTGCTAATCTTGGACTCACGAATGCTTCAGTAACTGTGAATGGAAACGGTGACAATACGGGTATTATTGTAGGTCAAACCAATAGCGGCATTGCCAATGTGTACGCGACAGGAAGTATCTCTTTAAATGGGTCTGATGGGCGGGTTGCGGGCATAGTTGGCGTGATAGATGGCCTTCTTACAAACTCCTATAGTTCAGCTGCTGTTGCTGCAAATATCACTGGTGGTTTTTTTAATGTAGGGGGATTAGTAGGATTAATTGCTCCTACTAACGGTACAGTTAGTCAGTCTTATTCAACAGGGTCTATTACTGTTGTTTCTGCTTCGGATAATATTGATGTAGGCGGCATAGCAGGTGGTGATCAAAGCTTTTTTAGTAGTGGTATTTTCAATAGTTATAATACGGGTTCTATCACTGTGTCAGGCGCAGGTTCTAGTGCCAATGGCGGCGTGGGGGGAATCGCAGGTGTTACTAATGGTTCCGGCGTCGTTGACAATACTTATAGTACTGGCCTGATGAATGTCACCGGTGGAATAGCAACTGGCGGCATTTTAGGCTTTGATGCTTCAGTTTCCTTAAATAGCGCTCAGAATAGTGCTTGGGATACTGTCACCACAGGTCAAAGCCAAGGAGTGGGGGGAGGTTCGACAGGCACTAATTTAGTGGGAGGCTGCTTTGGTCCACTTTGTGCGCCTAATGATTTATCGCAGTCTAGTACTTATCAAGCTTTAGGATGGAATATTGGGGCGCCAGGATCAAATGCCACCTGGCAGATTGTGGATGGTGTTATTTACCCTCATCTGATTAATGAAGGGTTACATACTTTTACAGGGACAGTTTATAGTGATAATGGCATCACTCCTGTTAGCAGCGGTGTGACTGTTAACTTGTCGCTGAATGGCGCAGCTCCTATTACTACAGTGACTGATAATAGCGGATCTTATTCTTATCTTTTTTCAACAAATAGCGGTAATCCTGTCCCCAATGGTAATATACCTATTGGCACTGATATTTTAATTTATCCTAGCAGCGCTTCAACTGGCAATTTAATATTTCAAGATAATGGTCAAACTATCAATAGTGCTCAGTTGCTAAATAATCAAATTATTGCTGGTGTTTCAGGTGGAAATGCAGCTTCTAATACCATCCTGGCGACAGCATTAGGAAGTCTGGTTGCTCCTAATATTGGTTATAGCTTATCAGGTAATAATATAATTATTGGGAATGGTGAAAGTTTTACGAGTAGTCATTATATTTTCGATGGTAATCTCAACACCACGAATGGCGATATTAATTTAAACGCACCGGATATTACTCTTGCAGCGCCTACTATTACGCTTAGTACTAATATTGGAAATATTACAGTGAACGGAGATATCAATGGCACGGGAAAAGCATTAGTTTTGCAAGGTCTTGCAGCAAACGCTGATACATTTACTCTCAATAACTCAAGCAATGCCTTACAGTCTTTGACCGTTTCAGGCGGGGCAAGTCATACTGCTATTTTATCGATACAAGATAATTTAGCAACACAAAATTGGATTGTGGATGGCGCTTATGGTGGAAATATAACTGGGGTAACAGGCATTCCAAGTATTACTTTTTCAAATATAGATAACTTAATAGGCGGAAATAGTTTAACAGCATCAAATACTGCAAATACTTGGACTTTAACAGGAAGCAATACCGGCTCATTATTAACACCCGGTGCCACTTATGCTTTTTCAGGATTTACTACTTTAGTGGGTGGTGGCAACAATGATGATTTTGTTAATAATAGCGGTTTTACCGGGACTATTAATGGCGGTAGTGGTAATAGCACTATTGATATGGGTACCAATCCAACTACAACGACCTGGTTTATCACAGGCGCAAACCAAGGTACTGGCGGTGGTTTAACAGGCTTTAGTAATATACAAAATATCAATGCAGCGACTAACAGCAGTAATAATATATTTACCATACAAAGCGGTGGCAGTATCGTATCATTAAATGGCGGAACATTTTCAAATAATAATACTTTAATAGGGCCTAATACCAGCAGTACTTGGATATTAAATGGTGCAGGCAGCGGCAATATCACAAGTCCTATCGCAACAAGTTTTGCTAATTTTGCTAATATCACGGGCGGAACAGGTGCAAATAACTTTACGATTAATGCGGGTGCTAATATTGACACATTAAACGGAGGGGGCAGCGCACTTAATAGCAATACATTTAATGTTGCTGGCGGAAATGTGAATACATTAAACGGCGGCGCAGGACCTGATAACTTTTTAATTACGAGCCCAACTAATCCTGTCACATTTGATTTTAATAGTAACAATAGTGGGACAATTAGCGGAGGGGCAAGCATTGGTCATTTCACCCAAATACCTAATATTACTTCTACCACTTCAGGTGATACTATAAATATTAGCAGTAGCGTCAATAATATTAGTGTTGGTGATAATACAACAATTGTTGTTACTGGAAGCGGTAATGTCGGGACATTAAATGGCGGCAATACAGGAACTTATACTATTAGCGGTACGATAGGCTTATTAAATGGCGGTGCGGGTACTAATCTGTATATTTTAAATAATGGCGCCAGTATTACAAGTTTAGTAGGCGGAGGCAGCGGCACTAATAATACTTTAAATTTTAGTACGACGACAAGTGCAAATACTTGGAACGTTAATGGTGTAAACGGCAGTGTATCAGGTGGGGCAACTATTTCTAATTATACTGCTATTTCTAATTTAATCGGCAGCAATAATGGAGATACTTTTAATATTTCAGGCGCCTTAAATAATATAACAGGTGGTAGTGGGAATGATACGTTTGCGGTGAGTTCCTCTGCATTCATTAATAATATTAACGGTGGTGCTGGGAATAATACGCTGCATTTAATCGATGGTTCTTCAACTTGGAATATTACAGGATCCAATAGTGGTAATTTATCAGGTCTTGTCAGTGCTTTTAATAATATAGGAACTTTAAGCGGAAGTTCCGATGGAATAGCGACTTTTAAATTTTCAGGTCCTTACGCTATAGCTATTGATGGCGGTAATATAAGTAATATTAATGTGCTTGATGTTTCATCTGTTCCACAAGCAGTGAATATAACAGTTGGACCTAAATCTGGTTCTGTGCTTAATAGTGGTACTTTAACATTATCAGATAACACTATTTTTGCGAGTTTTACCAGAATTCAAAGCGCCATTGGTAATGGTGGAATATTAACAACTAATCCAACGAGTTTATTAAGCTCTTTAGTTTTGACAAGCGCAACGCAAGGCCAAATTAGTGATCCTTTCTTTTTTACTGGATTTACGCCAGCATTATTTATAACAGGTGTTGAATCAAATGTATCAAATGTCATCACTGGTAGCACAGATTCTAATTCGTTATTAGAACAAGCTGCAAACCAAGATGACATCTTAAACATAGTCGATGAAAATTTGCTACAACTTATTAATAATGAAATTCAAACAGATACTAATTTAACTCAATCAAATACTTATTGTTTTCAATAAATTTAAAATTAAAATTAACTTTGCAACACAAAGCCGCATAATTTATATAACAATCGTGCGCCAACATTTGCATCCCATTCGGCTGCTGTATCGGGATGCTCTGAGTGTTTTTTGGTACCCGGTGAAACTTCATTTAAATCAAATCCTATTATTTTTCTATTAGATAATTTTACTTTTTTTATTAAAAAAAGTGCTTCAAAAAAATCAAGACCTCCAGGAACTGGCGTACCTGTATGTGGACAAAAACGCGGATCTAAACCATCAATATCAAATGAAATATAAACTTCTTCTGGTAAGCTATCTACAATTTCATCGCAAATAGCAGACCAACTGATACCATTCATTTTTTTATTATTTAAAATAACATCAAAAAAGGTTTGTATACGACTAGAATTTGTTTTGATAAAGTCGAATTCTTCTTCACAAAAATCACGAATGCCTACTTGAACTAATTTTTGCAGGTTTGTTTGAGTGATCACATTATACATAATCGAAGCATGAGAATGTTGAAATCCTTCATATGCATGACGCATATCGGCATGCGCATCAAAATGTAGTATTCCCATATTGGGATATTTTTCAAGAAAGGCTTGGATAGCACCAAAAGGTGTAGAGTGATCGCCGCCGACTAATCCAACTTTTTTGCCTGCCAATAATAGTTGTTTGACTTGACTATAGACTTCTTGATTGACGCTTAAACTATAAGTATTCACTTTTTTTAATTCAGCGAGTACTTGAGGGTCATCCATGGTATTTTGATGAGCAATAACATACTCTGCGGCTTTGCGTGCTTTAGTATTCCAATCTTGCATATTATTTGATGCAGACTGCATGGCAATACCTGCTTTAAAAAAATTGCCTAGTTCAAAATCAAATAAATCAACTTGTTTACTGGCTTTCAAGATAACCTCTGGCCCTAAAGATGTACCACCACCATATGAAGTAGTCGCCTCCCAAGGAACGGGTATTAATATCAACTGCGCTTCCTCTTCTGTGAAGGGTAATCCAAAAATACCATCGCCTGATGCAGCTGCATTCGGATCAAAATTTTTTGTCATTTTATTTAACACTCTGTATTTAATATTTAGTATTTAGTATTTAAAAAAAGAAAACTATTCTACTCGATCTAATAATAATATGTACAATTTTACAAGAAAAATTTATTATCTATCTTGAAAGAAATGAATTTATTATGATCATTTTAAGCAACCTATAATTCATTGATACTACATTACTTATTGGGCAAGGTAAAAGCCTTAAAAAAATTTAATTTGTTGTCTATTCAAGTTATTAAAAAGCTTCTGCTCTAAGTTATCTACTTTGCTTTGACGCTTAAATGTTAAAATATTCATTAAGGGAATCTATAAGGGGACGTCTTATGAGAACGGTCAAGCTAAATCAGCTTCTCTCAGTTAAGAATAGTGTCTTACTCCTAACCTTATATTTAACAAGTGGTAGCGCATCTGCTGAGTATTATATCCTTCCAGCCCCTACTCCCACGATGGTGGTGGCTGAGAGTGCGCCGCCTTGTCGTGTTTATCGGGATTATAAATGCGAACGACGTGTGGCGTATCGCTGCCGCACAGGGTGTCGTACTCGTTCTCCTTGTCAGGCGCCAAGACGGGCTCGTTGTTCTACAGCCACTGTTTCTGCTTATTATGCAGCCCCAGTTTGCAATACATGGTCGTCTTGCAATCCTTGCAACAGTTGTAACACGGTGCAGGTGATGACAACACCTGGTTTTAATGTGGTTTATGGACCGCCGGTTTATGCTCCGGATACTTATAATCCTTATTATTATTACAATTCTGATTGGGATTTACGTACATCAGATGATTATTATTATTAAAAATAAATATTATTAAAATATGATTAAGATAAAATTATTTTTAAAGTTTCAAAACTAATATTAGCGCCACTTAAAATAATGATAATATTTTTATTTAAAAAACGATCTGCATTTTTTAAAAAAGCGGCTAACGCAACCCCAGCTGCACCTTCAATCATTTGATGTTGCATTTGCATGACATTTAATATGGCGTTTTTAATTTCATTTTCTGTTACTAAGATATATTCATCAACGTATTGTTGGCATAAGTTTAAAGTCATTGTATGAGGATCAACCCCTCCTGCTGTTGCATCGCAAATCGTCTCAGAAGTTGTCATTTCAATAATATGGCCTGATTTAATGGATTCAGCCATCACTGGTGAATTTTCTGGTAAACAACCGATAATTTGTATATGAGGATGAACTGTTTTTAAAAAACTGCCGATACCTGAAATAAGGCCACCACCGCCGACGGGGATGAATACCGCATCGATTTGATTCATTTGAGCTATTATTTCAGTAGCAATAGTGCCTTGTCCACAAATGACATCTATATCATTGTAAGGAGACACATAAACCATTTTATGCCTTTTGGCATATTCCATGGCAAATAATTCAGTATGCATCATATCATTGCCATAAAATTCAATAGGTACACCATAATTACGAATATTTTCTACTTTAATTTTTGATGCATTTTCAGGAACAAAAACCATTCCTGCAATATGTAATTTATTCATGCCAAAAGCAACTGCCGCGCCATGATTGCCAGAAGAAGCTGTAATGACTCCTTGGCTGCGTTGTTCCATATTTAATGTTAATAATTTATTTAAAGCGCCTCTAATCTTAAATGAACCAGTATATTGTAAATTTTCACTTTTAAAATAAACCTGACAACCTGTCAAATGACTTAAATAAATAGAATAATCTAGTGGCGTTTCACGTATAAAAGCACGAATTCTTTCATGTGCGGTTAATATGGCATCTTTCATATCAAATTGATTATTTTTTTCCGAAATAGGATGATCTAGTAACATTACGGTAACTCCTATTGCTAAATAGTGTTGAGGAATCATTTAATGTTACTACGTTCATCAGGGTTAGCCAATCCTGACTTATCCTAATTCCTTCAGTTATTTAGAAAAATTAAGGGTGATTACTAAAAGAATATAAGGGTAATACTAACTATAGTTATATTAAAAGATTGCCATTTTTTTTAGCGAGTAATTATTCGTGGTAGAATGGATCGCTGACAGACAACTTTAAAACACGCGGAATGCTACGCGATTGGAGCGTAACTATCGATGAAAATTATCGAAGAAAATAAATTATTTGTGCCAGTTAATGGCGCTCAATTATTTTGTCGTACATTTGGCAATCAGAATTCTCCGGTTATTGTTTTACATGGAGGACCTGGTTTAGGTTTCAACTATCTGTTGCCGCAAATGATTGAAATAGGAAAATTTTCTTTTGCCATTTTCTATGATCAAAGAGGCACTGGCAGTTCTATCGGAAAGGATGACTGGCTATTAGACCCTTTTCAAACATATATTGATGATCTAAATCAAGTAAGAGAAGCTTTTGGATTAAAAACAATATCGCTATTAGCACATTCTTTTGGTGGTATATTAGCTTCGTTCTATGCTTTAGCATTTCCGCAACATGTTGATAAAATCATTTATTTAAATTCAGTTCCAATATCTAGCGCAGATTATATAGCTTTTGTGAAACATCGCAGCCAAATTGTTGATACTCATAAAACTGAGCTAGATTCTATACGTCAATCAGTTGCTTTTTTACAAGGGGATCCTGAAACAGTCGAAAGATTTTACCGTCTCTATTTTAAAAATTATTTTTCAAATCCTAGCTTAGCCCACACACTCACACTTAGAATGACCCCTAAAGCGGCTATCAATAATTTTAAAATTTATAATCTTTTCTATGACGATATCACCAAAAATTCTTTCAATTTGTATAAAAAAATAAAAACATTGAACAAACAATCGTTGATTGTAGCCTGCGATAAAGACGTGATCCCATTATATTACATGGAACAACTTCATAAGAATATTCCTTCATCTAAATTGACCTTAATTAAAGATAGTGGACATTTTCCTTATATAGATCAACCAAAAATTCTTTTTAAAAATATTAAAAATTTTCTAGATAAATAGGTTTTTTTAGCTCCAATAAATATTATTTTACAAAAAATAAATAAATAGATATACTAAATAAAATTTATGATAATGGATGATCCAGATGACTCACCTAAAACACTTTTGCATGATTATCTATATTATATTCATTTTATTTGTGTCTGGCTGTGCTGCTAAAAACTCAGCTGTCACTACTTCATTTTCACCTACTCCAAATTATCCGCAAAATATCAATCCGAATGAATCTGCTCATAGAATGGTTAATGTTATGACACGTTATTAAGTATATTAAACCTTGCTTTATGGTCTAGAAATATTTTATCATCGAACGCACAGAACATACAAATGATACACGAGCTAAGTCAGTCTGTTTAAGGTCGCTGTTATGAAAAATAAAATTCGTTGTCGATGGGTAACAGATGATTTGATTAATATAGATTATCATGATCATGAGTGGGGTAGACCTATTCATAATGATAAACTATTATTTGAATTTTTAATTCTAGAAGGTGCTCAAGCAGGATTAAGCTGGCTGACTATTTTAAAAAAACGAGAAAATTATCGTTCTTGTTTTGATAATTTTAATCCAAAAAAAATCGCATTATATAACAAACATAAAATTAATCAGCTATTAAATAATTCTGGAATTATACGAAATCGTTTAAAAATTGAATCGACCATTACTAATGCTAAAGCTTATCTTGAAATAGTAAAAGAGTGGGGTAGTTTTTCTGATTATATTTGGCATTTCGTCAATAATCAGCCTATAAAAAATCACCGGAAAAATTCTGACCTTATTCCTAATAAAACAATTATCTCAGATACCCTGTCAAAAGACTTAAAAAAACGTGGATTTAAATTTGTTGGAAGTACTATTTGCTATGCTTATATGCAAGCTGTTGGCATGGTGAATGATCATGCAATCGATTGCTTTTGTTATAAATTGCCACCATGATTGTCGATAAGCGCTCCTGAATGGCTTAGATTTATCATTTCAATTTCTGAAGAAATCCATTTTTACTTATGGTTAAAATTTGCATTTTTCAATAAATTAAGTATTATTACTTGCTCAATTTAATGAACAAAATGGAAAGTCCAGGATGTCTTTAACAGAAATTAAAATTATTGGGTTATCGAGTGTGGGTGGTGCTTTAGAATTCTTTGAGTTCACTATTTATGCTTTATTTGCCCAATACATTGGGGTAAATTTTTTTCCAAATACTAATTCCACCACTATGTTAATGACCACTTTTGGGGTGTATGCACTGGGATATTTGGCGCGACCCTTTGGAGGCATTCTATTTGGTCATTTAGGAGATAGATATGGTCGAAAAAATGCATTTACGCTTACTATTTTGTTGATGGCGGTTGCTACTTTATTAATCGGTTGCCTGCCTACCTATCAATCTATCGGAATAAGTGCTCCCTTAATATTAATTTGCTTACGTTTAGTGCAAGGTTTTTCGGTAGGGGGAGAAATTGCTGGTGCAACAATATTTACTGCCGAGCATCTGCCGATGCAAAAGCGAGGATTGGGCATCGGTATTGTATTTATGGGTATTACACTTGGCAATACGTTAGGCGGAATAGTCGGATTCATCTTAAATTATTATCTGGGTGATGCAGCGATGGTGGCGTGGGGATGGCGTTTACCATTTTTAATTGGATTTATCTTAGGTATTTTTAGTTATCTCATTAGAAGAAACACCCTAGAAACACCTATATTTCAAGAAATGGAAGCTAAAAAAACATTAGAGCCTATTCCTTTAATTAAATTATTTAAAACTTTCCGTCAACCTATTTTGATTGGTATGATTTTAATGGCGATTTCCAGTACGATGATTAGTTTCTTTTTATATTTACCTGTTTATTTATCCAATTTTTTACATTTCAAAATGACCCAATCTTTTTTGCTGAATGTAACTAGCTTTTTGATTTTAGCTACTCTTACTGCAATATTTGGGGCGCTTTCTGATTATATAAATCGAAGAATTCTGGCTATAATCGGTTGTTTTATCATGGCTATTATTGGTTATATTGGATTTAATTTTTTTCTCGTTCCAAAAACCATAGACATTTTTATCTTTGTTTGTCTATTAGCGATAGGTGCAAGCTTCATTAACGGTTGTTATGCGCTTCTCATTGCAGAACTTTTCCCGCCGAATGTACGTTATTCAGGTATGGCGCTTAGCTATAGTGCAGGCGTTGCCCTTTTTGGCGGCTTTGGCCCATTAGCATTTACTTTTTTAACTAAAACTTTTAATAGCATACAAGCGCCCTATTATTATCTATTATTTTGTATTTTAATAACCCTATTTGCTTTGTTTTTTTATAAAAATTCTACTAATAAAATAATTGAGTTAACAGACAATTGCGCTATGCCAGCTTACGCCGAAAAATTTTTACTCAATAAACATTCGTAGGATAAGTTATTTTTTTAGCTACTAGTTGGAGAAGGTGGTTTTTTAAGTTTATCAGAAGTAGGTTCCTCAGTTTTCTTTTTAATTAGTTTAGTTCCTGTTTTTTTAGGAGAATATAATGCTAATTCACTTAAAGAAGGCTCTGTTAAGGTCGTAGGTATTTTCGGAGAAGTCGGTGTTGCAAGAGGTGTTTGCGCTTCACCGCCTGGTTTAGGAGTAAAGCCTTCTTGAGAAGCTGTTTTAATAAAAGTCTTTGTTTTTCCTTTCCAACCCCAACCACTAACGCGACTATGAGGATGAACTTTGGCATGATGATCAAGTGCAATAGACAAATTATGAGTTGATACTTTCTTTCCCAAATTGGCTCCATGATATAGATGTATTACAAGCGCGCAAGCAATGGCATCATGCTTATTCCAATCTTGTTCATCAGAACAAATAATAGGTAAAATGTTTGCTAGTCCTAACTCTTCTACGGCAATTTTTAATTTTTCTAAACTTGCTCCAGTGATATCAAAACCTTCTTTCAAACAATTAGCAACATCTTGCGAATAAGCTTTTTGCGTATTTTCAATATCTTCTTGTGTAATCACTCTAAGGGCTTCTACTTTCGAAGGTTTAAATTGGATGTTCTCTTGTTTACATACATCAGCAAGCTGAGCTGCATCTTTACTTAAAAAACCAAGTAGTAACATAAGATATTTTAGTCCATGTAGATATTGATAGTTTAGTGGGAACTGAAATTCCTCTTCTGTTCTTAACTGGTTATCTATAACAATCATTCGCAATTGCATGAATTCATCAGCTATTTTCGTCTTTTCTTCTGAAGAAGTTTCAGGATTGATATATTTAATTAAGAGTTTTAATTGGCTTTCTACATTTTTATTCATTCGCATTACTGGTGCATGGGATTTACCCCTGAAAATATAACGATAAGTTTCAATCACTCTTCGGATTGTTTTTTGAGCCATATCATTATCTTCTATAAAATGCACGATAAAAGATAATTTACTATCAGATATTTTTCGTTCACTTGTTTCAATACGAAGGTTTTTTTTAAGACCTTCGCGAAGAGGGGATTTTTTTATCTCCTTTGGTTGAGTGGATTCTTCTTCTGCAGAGATAGTTTTATCTTGGATTCGACGATCAGAGCTACTCATGAGATTAATCAATCCTGGTTGGCCATGTATATTATTTTACATCTTTTTTAAAAATAAGTCAAAAAGATAGCAGATTTGCGATAGAACCTCATAACTAATTGATTCGTGTTAAAATAAAAACTTGTATCAATAACAATAACCACAAACACCATCCAAAGCAGCTAAAAGGGTTTAGTCTCAAGAAAAAAAAAATTAATTAACGACTTATTGACAAAAATAGGGAAAAATATCGAAGAAATTTGCAATATTTAATAACGAGGAAAATTATGACTCAGACTCTCCAACTATCACAGCAACGAAAAAAATGGCTTATTTTAACTTTGCTTTTTTTATCGCCTCTTGTTGGAATGGCTGTTGATTTAATTGCGCCTTCCTTGCCAGCTATCGCATCAGGCCTTGGCGCTTCCAATAAACTGACCAAAGATATTATTTCAATTTATCTTTTGGGATACGCCTTAGGCAATTTTTTCATCGGATTTTTAACCGATGCATTAGGAAGGCAAAAGTTAATGCGTATAGCGCTAATAGGCGTTGTTATCGCAAGTATTATTCCTATATTTTCTTCTACTATTCAAATGTTGTTGCTATCAAGACTTTTACAAGGAATGATGCTAGGAAGTGTTGCCGTATTATGCAGAGCAATTTACACTGACATTTTATCCTCAACTGAAATCGTACGCTTTAGCGCTATTATGGCTGCAATGTGGGGACTTGGCCCTGTGATTGGCCCCATCATTGGTGGATATTTACAGCATTATTTTGGCTGGCAATCTAATTTTGTTTTTTTTGCATCATTGTCATTTTTAGAATTAATTATTATTTATTTTATTCTTCCAGAGACTCACTTTAATCGACATTCTTTAAATATTTATACTATTAAAAGTAATTTTATTAAAGTCATTTCATGTCGCATATTTTTAGGAATGTCTCTCTTAATGGGATTTTCTTATTCATTCATGATTATTTTCAATACGGCAGCACCATTTTTAATCCAAAATAAATTACATTATTCCGCTATATTTTATGGACATATGGCGTTTATTTTAGGATTAATCTTTTTAATTTCTACTATTTTCTGCCGTCATTTACAAAAGACATATAATTTAAATATTTTATTTTTATTTGTGATTAATATATCTTTTATGGTAACTATTTTAGCTGTCATATTGAGTTACTTTTATTTTGAAAGCATTTATTTAATCATGTTTATTAGTATATTAATATTTTTCGCTACCGGTTTTATTTTTCCAATGTCAATGGGGAAGGGACTTTCGATGTTTCGTGGTATTTCTGGTACTGCAAGCGCAATTATGTTTCTAATTAATGTGCTTATTACTAGTGTCGCTTCATTTTTTACAAGTTTTATCAGTGTTAATACTGCTATTCCTTTAATGTGGATGTATTTTATTTTGATATTACTGAGCACCTTAGTGTATTGGATAATTAAATATCCTTTAGATCAGTCTGAGTATAATTGATAGTTAATTATCAAGAAAATATCTTTGAAAATTGTTTTAAATTTATTTTCATCTAATTTATCAGCCTCTTCCAGTTTGCTCATAACAATCAAGTTGTATATACTAATAAAATAGCAAATCATTTGCATGTTTTAAATGATGGGAATGTAAGAAAATTTTATAATTTCAAGGAGCGAATTATCATGAAAAAGCTAAAGAAATGTTTACTCTTAGTTGCTATTTTTTCAATGTTTAATATAAGTTATACTGCCTCTGCTTGTACTGATGTCATGGTAAAAGCTGAAGATGGATCCATCATTATTGGTCGTAGTTTAGAATTTTCTTTAGATTTTCATTCAAATATAAGAAGCTCTCCTGAAGGTCGTTCATTTACCACTGTTACGCAGAATGGTGCATCAGCTATGTCCTGGAAAGCAAAATATGGTTATGTTTATCTTGATGGCTTAAGCATCGACACCGTTGTTGATGGCATGAACGAAGTCGGTTTGAGTTTTGGCGAATTATTATTTCCAGGTTTCGCAAGCTATCCTGACATACCAGCAGGTCATGAGAGTCAAGCATTACCTTATATGAGTTTTGGGGACTGGGTGCTCGGTAATTTCAAAACTGTTAGTGAAGTACGTCAGGCATTATCCAATGTATACCCTTATTTGAACTTAGAGCCTTCTCTTGGCGCAATGACATTTCCTGTGCACTATATCATTACTGACGCATCAGGCAAAGGAATTGTAGTGGAATATAATAATAAAAAAATGCATATTTTTGATAGTATCGGTATCATGACTAATTCACCAACCTATGACTGGCAAACAACCAATTTAAAAAACTATCTTAATCTATCACCATTAAATCCTTCTTCCGTTGCAGTCAACGGTGAAGTATTTGCTGTAACAGGTCAAGGCTATGGTATGGTTGGTATTCCTGGTGATATAAGTCCCCCATCACGCTTTGTTAAAACAGCTATTTACGCCCATGTGGCATTGACTACAAAAAATGCAGTCAATGCATTAAATATGGCAGAACATTTAATGAATAATGTAGACATCCCTCAGGGAATTGCTCGCGAACCACAGAGTGGAAAATATATCAATGATATTACTCAATGGGTGGTTTTCAAAGATTTAACTAATAAAGTTTTTTATTATCGTACTTATAATGATTTATCCTTGCATGCTGTTAAATTTTCAAAAATTAATTTGTCTGAAAATGCGCCTCGCTTTAGTATGCCAATTGCAAGTTTGGAATATGTAAATGATGTTTCTGAGCAATTTATAAAATCAAAATGAACTGATATGAATGAGCCTGCTGCCTAGTGGGCACATTCTAAGAACTAAGAAAAAGAAGTTATTAAACATAATATTACAATTAATCAATAAGTTAAAAGTAAGTTAAGGAGAACTAAAAGGAGTATAATATTATTAAGATGTAACTAAAAGGACGCGCATATGAGTAATCAATTAAATAATCAATGCGATTTTAGAATTTTGGTTATTGATGATAATTCTTCTATCCAGGATGATTTTCGTAAAATCCTGACTAAAGTTCAATCCGATTCGGAATTAGATAAGTTAAGCTTAAATTTATTTAGCATAAAACAACCTGAAAACAATTTAGCATTGCCACATTTTGAAATTACCACTGCCTCTCAAGGCCAAGAGGGTGTGGCTTTAATTAAAAAATCTTTGGAGGAAAAAAAGCCTTTTTCTCTAGCATTTGTAGATATTCGTATGCCACCTGGATGGGATGGAATAGAAACCATTAAATATATTTGGGAACTCGATCAAGATATACAAATTGTTATTTGCACAGCCTATTCTGATTATTCTTGGGAAGAAACCGTAGAACATTTAGGAAAAAAAGATAATTTACTTATTTTAAAAAAACCATTCGATCATATAGCGGTTCGTCAATTGGCCTGTGCACTCACCACAAAATGGCAATTATTTCGTGAAACAAAACAATATACCTCTATGCTTGAAAAAGAAGTGGAAAATACTACCGAAACGCTTGAACAAACTTTAGGAAAATTAAAGTTTCAAGCAACACATGATGCTTTAACTCGTTTACCAAATCGTTTAATGTTACTAGAAAATATTCGAAATATTATTAAAAAATCAGACGAAAGTCATACGATATTTGCTTTAATATTTTTAGATTTGGATCGCTTCAAATTAGTAAATGATAGCTTAGGTCATGCGGTGGGAGATGACTTATTAAAACTTACCTCGGATCGATTACATAATATTTTACGAAAAGACGATATTTTAGCTCGCCTAGGTGGTGATGAATTTGTAATCGTTTTAGCAGATATCAATAATGAAGAAGCTGTGATTAATAAAGCGCGTACCATTTTAAAAGTATTTCAAGAACCTTTTCACATAGCAAATCGAAAAGTCAACGTTACCTCAAGCATGGGCATTAGTTTTTATCCTAAAGATGGTACCTCTATCGATATATTAATGCGTAATGCCGATTCTGCGATGTATCATGCAAAAGAATTAGGTTCGAATAACTTTCAATTTTATGAAAAAGAAATGAATGCACACACTTTAGAAAAACTAGAACAAGAAGTCCAGTTACGTGAAGCAATCGTCAATCAAGAATTTTTTTTAGTGTATCAACCTCAATTTGATTTTTTGGAAGATAAAATTGTGGCAGTTGAAGCATTGCTTCGCTGGAACCATCCTACCAGAGGAGTGTTAACGCCCATTGATTTTCTCCCCTTAGTTGAAGAAACTGGCCTCATTGTCCCGATTGGTGAATGGGTATTACGTACCGCCTGCTTACAAAATGTAGCATGGCAAAAACAAGGTTATTCTCCTATTCGAGTGACAGTCAATGTTACAACACAACAATTTAAGCAACAAAATTTGGTTAATTTAATTAAAAATGTTTTAGAAGAAACGGGGTTAGAATCAAAATATTTAGAACTTGAATTAACTGAAAATGTCATTATTAGTAGTACAGAAATAATGGATACTATCACAAAATTAAAAAAATTAGGAATCTTTATTGCTATTGATGATTTTGGTACGGGTTATTCGAGTTTAGGTTATCTGAAAAAAATTCCCTTAGATAGATTAAAAATTGATAGTTCTTTTATTGAAGAAATTCATAATAAGGGGGATGATAATGTCATTATACGCGCAGTGATTGCGCTCGCTAAAAGTTTAAACTTAGAAGTTTTAGCAGAAGGAGTTGAAAATAAAAATCAATTAGATTTTTTAAAAGAATATAAATGTGGAGAAATTCAGGGTTACTTTTTCAGTAAACCATTGACTGTGGACGAATTAACAACGTTTTTTAAAGATCCTTCTCAAAAAAAACTTGTCACAAATTCGTAGGAGTGAATTATGCTAGCTAATTTTTTTCAATTAGGCCCTATTCCTGCGAATGAAATGATTGGAAATTATAATATTAACTTAGTTATTCTTTCTTATGTTGTTGCAACCTTTGCATCCTATATTGCGCTTGATTTAACAAACCGTCTACGAGATGTCAATAACACGCAATTGAGTAGCTTACTTTGGCTGTGTGGTGGTGCATTTGCCATGGGCGCAGGTATTTGGTCTATGCATTTTATTGGCATGTTAGCATTTACTATGCCAGGAATGTCCATGATGTTTGAAATTGGCTGGACCCTCGTTTCTCTGGTTGTTGCTATTTTAGCTTCGGGTTTTGCACTTTTTTTACTTAAAACTAAAAAAATTGATGTGCTGCATTTAGTTTTGGGTGGAATTGTGTTTGGAATTGCCATAGCATCCATGCACTATATTGGAATGCATGCTATGCAAAATATGGTCGACATTCATTATTTACCTAGTATTTTTTTCCTTTCTATTCTGATTGCAATTATAGCATCAGAAGCAGCTTTATATTTAGCATTAAAGAGTAGCCAAGTGATCTCTAGTATGCGATTTAAACTTAAATTTATTAGTGCTTTTATTATGGGAGCAGCCATTTGCGGTATGCACTATACAGGAATGGCGGCAGCTGTTTTTACTCCACAACCCATGATAGACATGAATCATGTTATTCTAAATCCACCCATTCTAGCCATTAGCATAGCAGGGATCACTTTTTTAATTTTAGGTATTGCAGTATTGATTTCAACGCATAAAGAAGCGCAAAATCAAAAAATGCTTGCTTTTGCTAGACAAGCAGGCATGGCAGAAGTTGCAGCCACTGTGTTACATAATGTAGGAAATGTATTGAATACTGTTAATATTTCAGCTGCTATGATTTCCGAACAAATTAATAAATCAAAGTTATCTGAATTATCACTTTTAGATAAATTACTTTCTGAACATCTTGATGATTTACCTGACTTTTTAACTAAAGACTCTAGAGGTTCTCAATTACCTGCTTATTTAAAATTATTAGCAGAATATTGGGCGAAAGAGCAAGTAATTTTAAAACAAGAAATTGACATGTTAATTAAAAATATTCAACATATTAGAACTATTATTTCAATGCAACAAGAATTAAGTAAACTAAAAAAAATAGAAGATATTGTTGATATTGCTGCAACAATTAAAGAAGCTTTGTTTATCACAGGCCTTGACAATAACTTAGAAATTTTGATTGAAAAAGAATATAAAAATTTAAAACCGATTATGGTAGACAAAGTCAAATTATTACAAATCATTGTTAATCTCTTACATAATGCAAAAGAATCTATAAAAGAACATACTAATTTGCAAAAAATAATTAAAATAAACCTGGATTTTACTAATTCCAAGCAGGATAAATTTTTTATTTTAATATCTGATAATGGAATAGGAATCCCTGCAAAAAATCTGACAAATATTTTTGCCTATGGATTTACCACCAAAAAAGACGGCCATGGTTTTGGCTTACATTCTTGTGCTATTGCGGCTAAAGAAATGGGCGGTGCCATTATAGTCACAAGCGATGGCATCGGCAAAGGAGCACAATTTAAAATAGAATTACCTTATAAACTGCCACATTAATTTTGTCTATACCCATTACACCTGAAGATGCGAATGTAAATAAAATGTAGGGTGGGTAAAGCGGATGTTTTTTATCCGCGTGCCCACCAAAAAGAGTTGATTATATTTGGTGGGCACGCAAAAAACGCTTTGCCCACCCTACCTCTTTATTATTAGACGGGCGTGTGTCGTAATGATTTAATGTTTGCTTGTTTTTTTTTGTTAGTTAACCTGCGTTCTTTAGAGGCAAATGTTGGCTTAGTTTTTTTTCTTTTTTTGGGGGGAATGGCCACTTGCTCAATTAATGCAGACAATCGATTTAACGCATCTTGTTTATTACGGTTTTGTGTACGAAAACGCGAGGCTTTAATGATGATTTCACCTTTCGTGGTGAGTTTTTTTCTCTGACTGATTAATAGACGCATCCGCAGATCTTCAGGAATAGAACTTGCTTGCATCACATTAAAACGCAAGACAACAGCGGTCGCAACTTTATTGACATTTTGTCCTCCAGGTCCTGGGGAGCGAATAAAAGTAATCTCCATGTCTGCTTCATCCAATTGAATATTAGGCGATATTTTTATCATTGTTTTTATTTCCCACAAATTTGATTTGCCATATACCCAATTGTTTCTGCATAATAAATAGAATTATTATAACTCAAAACGACTTTAAAATTAGGATAAGTTAAAAAAGTAGGACCTCCATAAGGTTGTACAATAGAAGCTAAAAGTGCAGGGTAAGGCAAAGGATCTCCTAATGTCGTGACAACCCCTAGATGACTCCACTCCTCCACAGTTTTTTCTATATTTTTCCCGATTAAGCCAATATCAAAATAAGCCGGTAAATTGACTTCTATAGTAAAGGGCATATTGTTTTGCCAGCCATTTTTAATAAGATAATTGGCAATAGAAGCAAAAGTGTCTTCTTTACTGTTCCATATATCTTTACGGCCATCTTGATCATAATCTACTGCATATTTAAACCAACTAGATGGTAAAAATTGCGGTTGCCCAGAAGCACCAGCCCATTCTCCTTTGAATTGATCTAAATCAACTTGGTGTTGTTGTAGAATTTTTAAAGCATCAAATAATTCAGGCCGAAAGTTATCTTTGCGTTGCGATGCATAAGCAAGAGTAGCAAGTGATCGAATAACAGAAAAATGTCCTGTGTAGCGCCCATAACTACTTTCCATTCCCCATAGTGCTACGACAAAGCATGGATCAACCGGATAGTCATGTTCTATATCGAATAATATATTTTTATTTTTCTGATACTCCCTACGACCCAACATAATTTTATAAGGATCAGCGCGAGTATGCTGGTATTCAAGATAAGTCATGCGATGTTCTGGTTGTGTTTGTTCAAATCTTAGTATTTTTAGATCAGGTCCATTCATTGTGTTAAAAATCATATCGAATAAGACAGGATCAATTTGTTGAGCAACAGCTTCTTGCTTGAGTGCAAATACCCACTCATTCCAATCAGGTTGTGCAAGAATAATTTTCATGTGAAAAAATAAATATAAAAATAATACTAATATTGCAAATATTTTTTTATTGATTATCAATAGAGACCACCTTATAAGATTCTTCATTTAATCACTTTAATAGGCAAGGTCAATGAATACAATTAGGTATTTTACTGAATTTAAAAATCAAACATGCTTGTTATTTATAAACTAATGGCAGAGAAGTTTGAAAAGAGGTCTAATAAATCAAAACCGACGATTCATTCCTGGCGCAGGTCGTGTTTTGGATTGGGAATGAGGAAGAGGCGGATGATTATTTTTTGGGATATAATTTTTTTCTCGAATACGGCTATTTAGAAATTGTTTGAATTGATCACGGTGATTCAAGTCAGGAATATTTATCACTATTTTTCCATTTTTAATATTAGCATTGTAATGAGCAACATCTAAACCCATTTGTCTTAAGTAATTTTTAAACTGATCGAGTGCTATTTTTATTTTATTAAATAAATATTGTAGCGCAACTTCTTCTAATTTTGCTTCTTTTTGGGTGAAATCAGGTCTTAGCTGTGGGAGTTTAATATTTAAAGTATGATCATCTTGACCTCTTTGACTCTCCTCTTTACCCTCTTCTTCATTTTCAATATAAAATGCTTTTTCTGCATAATCAGCTGCTTTTTTATCGGTAAAATGATCAAAAGACGTTCCATGGTCACAAAATAAAGTAGTCTTACTTCCGCAAGCGTGACAACAACCTAAAGCACGAAGTCGATCGGTATTGAAATTTAACGCATTGAATATATTAGAAGTAATCATTAAATATGCCGGAAAGTAAAATATGTAGATATATTAAACTATTAGCACATAGAAAGCAAGCTATTTTTGATTAATTTATGATCATAAAGGCGATAACTATATAAGTTTTCGCCTTTAAAGAAAGGTGCATGATATTTTAGACAGACACACTATTTTTCTGCATCACCACAAATAGTTTCAACTAAAATAGCTGCCACTTCATAGGGATTAGCATTAGCGCCAGGCCGGCGATCTTCTAGGTAACCATATCCTTTTGATGCGACAGGTCTTGGAATACGCACTGAGGCACCCCGATTACCCACTCCAGCAATAAATTGATGAATAGAAGCTGTTTCATGTTTGCCGGTTAAGCGTAATTCTAAATCACTACCATACACAGCAATATGTTCTTTATGCCGCGCTTCTAGTGCTTTGATTGCTTTATTAATTGCATCTATACCATTTTTTGGATCACGCATCGCTTTTGTTGAAAAATTAGTATGTTTGCCTGCACCATTCCAGTCTCCTTTGACAGGTTTTGGATGAAGCTTAGCACTGATACCATATTCTTCGCCTAAACGGTACAATAACCAACGAGCAATCCATAAATGATCACAAACAGTTATTGGATCAGCGCTTTCTGTTTCAATACCACGATAACCAATTTGAAACTCCCATTGACCTGGCATGACTTCTGCATTGATACCATACAGCATTAAATTAGCATCCATGCAAGCTTGCGCATGCTGTTCTACTAAATGACGGCCAAATACTTCATCTGCGCCAACACCACAATAAAAAGGGCCTTGAGGTGCAGGATAGCCTCGATCAGGCCAACCTAACGGTTGTTGACCATTAAAAAGGGTATATTCCTGCTCAAAACCAATCCATGGATCTTGTGATTTAGCAATGTGTTCCATCACTTTGACTAAATGAGCTCTTTTATTGCTAATATGCGGCGTACCGTCTGGATTTAATACTTCACACAAAGCTAAATAGTTAGGCTGTCCTAAAATAGGATCTTGGACAAAACAAACAGGTTGTAATGTTAAATCTGAGTCATGCCCAGCAGCTTGGTAAGTAGAGGAGCCATCAAAATTCCATTGAGGAAAATCTTTAAGTGTGACGGCTTTTTCAAAAAGTGGAACAATTTTAGTTTTAGAGCGTAATGTTTGGGTTGGGCTTGAACCATCAATCCAAATATAAGTGACTTGTGACAAGTTCATATGTTTCCTCAAGCGTTGCATGTAATAAGCTTATGATAACTATAACAGGTCTCATGGTAACGAAAATTACCGTCAATTTATAGAGTATTTAAAAAAAATAAATATCATTTTTTATTTGTATTTAAATTAAAATTAAGTAGATAAAAAGGCCGAATGGCTTAACCAATTTTTATCTGGATAATATGCAACCACTAAAGTGTTATCTTTAATAGTATTGATTAATGGTTTTGCAATATTTCTGCTCACAGCCAAACAACCAAAACTACGACCCAGCATGCCGCGGGTTTTTGCAATATCGCCTCCAACATACCAAGCACCATGGACGACAATATTTCTTTTAAGAGCATTATTATTAATATGACTCTCAAGGCCTTCAATACGTAATGAATAACCATCACCACCCACATAAGGTTCTTCTGTGAGAAACACGCCTAAACTGGATTTTAAACTGCCAAATTGATTAGAAAAAGAAGTGGCACTGGCAGCACCGCTATTTTTTCCATGAGCAACCCACGTATTAAATAAAACTTTTAAATTTTTAACATCAATCACCCACAATCTGCGTTCATCAGAAGGTTTAGAATAATCCACTAATGTTAAAAGTTGTTTGTTATCTAATCCTTGTTGACGAGCATGAATATAGGCGGTTAATCCAACTTTTAATACTGCTGGATCAAGATTACCCGCCTCTGAACAAATGGTTTTAATGGTTTGATTCATCCATGAAGCACTGGTAATCGACTCATGGAGATATGAATTCTGAAAATAGGTAGAAACAGTATTTAAACCGGTATTTAAATTCATCGGGCCCCATCCTGCAAT
>Ga0207010_1022_pt1 | contig 46352 bp, 39 predicted proteins | sample Alteio_BWMinCont_82_FD_153465 | JGI IMG/M metagenome (GOLD analysis project Ga0207010, IMG submission 153465) | Enriched cells from forest soil in Barre Woods Harvard Forest LTER site, Petersham, Massachusetts, United States -... | ecosystem: Environmental > Terrestrial > Soil > Temperate forest >...
GTTTAGAGCAAAATTTTTTCAGCAGTATCGATTATTTTTTAGATTCCACAAAGAAAGCAAAATTATAGTATTTGCATGGGTAAATGATCAAAATACAAAAAGAGCATATGGTAGCAAAAAAGATGCCTATAAAGTATTTAAGGGAATGCTAAACAAAGGAAACCCTCCAGATGCTTGGGAAGCACTTTTGGCAGAAAGTTGTCAATTTAAAACATAATCTTTTTCCTGAATTGTTTGCACCTCCATACGTAAATAAGGTAAATTAGCACCTTCCAGTTTTGATGTTAAAAGGAATAAAAAATATGCAGTTTTTTCAAGAGATGTTGGGCTTTTTCATAAATAATGCTCATGCCGCCACCACAGCAGGGACAAGCGAGAGCGGGGGTGGAAATTTTTCACTGATTTTTATGACTGTGATTTTTATTCTTTTTATGTATTTTGTGATGTGGCGCCCACAAAGCAAACGGGCTAAAGAACATCGCGATTTAATGGGTGCACTGGCTAAAGGGGATGAAATTATAACAGCGGGTGGCATGTTAGGTCGGATTACAAAAATCAATGATAACTATGTCACCATTGCTTTAACTGACACAGTTGAAATTGTGATACAAAAAAATTCCATTGCCAATGCATTACCTAAAGGCACATTAAAATCGATTTCGTAAGTGTTTTAAGGATAAAGCGTTATGATATTGAACCACTATCCTTGGTGGAAAAATAGTTTAATCTTGCTGATTGTATTGATTGGACTTGTTTACGCAGCCCCTATTTTTTTTGGCGATGATCCTGCAGTCCAAATATCAAGTGCTAATGCAGATACTGTTATTGATCAAAATACTGTAACAATTATTGCAAATAGATTACATCAAGCTCATTTGCCTTATAAACAAATAGATACACAAATAAATCAACAAAAGCAGAGTTTGTTAGTACGATTTAACTCTGAAGATTTACAATTAAAAGGCAAAGAACTTCTCGAAGAGACACTTGGAGAAAATTATTTAGTTGCCTTGAATTTAGCTGCCAAAACTCCGAATTGGCTGATTGCAATCGGCGCTATTCCGATGAAATTAGGCCTAGATTTACGCGGGGGCGTGCATCTTTTAATGCAAGTGGATGTGGATTCTGTTATTAAACAGCGGGTAGAAGGCGACTTAAATAGCATTTCTTCTATTTTACGTAGTGAAAGAGTTCGTTATACGGGCATCACACGTTTAAATAATGAAGGCATTCGTTTGCAGTTTCGCACTACTGACACTGTTGCAGAAGCCTTACAAGTGCTCACATCAAAGTTTCCTGAGTTTGTTTGGACAAAAAGTGATTTAACTATTACAGGCGCACTGCAGCCTGCAGCAATACAGCAAATTCGTCAAGATACGTTAGAACAAAATATGAATACGCTGCGTAATCGCGTCAATGAATTAGGTGTTTCTGAGGCCATTGTGCAACAACAAGGCGCATCACGCATTGCAGTTGACTTACCCGGGGTACAAGATACCGCACAAGCAAAAAGTATTTTAGGTAATACAACTTCTTTAGAATTCCATATGGTTGATGTTGAAAGCGATGCACGAAATATCGTCGAGGGGACAGCGCCGATTGGTACCAAACTTTATTATTTTGAAGGTGAACCAGTTCTCCTAAAGAGTCCAGTGATCTTACGTGGTTCTTCTATTACTAGCGCAAGATCAGGTGCTGGAGAAGATGGCCAGCCTGATGTAGAAGTGCGATTAGGCGGTGGCGGAGAGGCTTTATTTACCAAAGTTACCGCAGAAAATATCGGGAAACCGATGGCGGTATTATCTGTTGAAATTAAACCCGTTACTAAAATAATAAATGGCAAAAAAGTTACTCAATTTATTACCCAGCATAAAGTCATTAGTGTTGCTAATATTTTACAAGCTTTGGGCAATAGCTTCCAAATTACCCATTTATCTAGCCAAAATGAAGCCAATACATTGGCATTATTATTACGTGCAGGTGCTTTATCTGCTCCCCTCCAAGTGATTGAAGAGCGTGAGTTAGGTCCAAGCCTTGGTAAGCAAAATATTAAAATGGGTGTAACCTCTGTTATTGTGGGGCTTTTATTAGTTGTCTTTTTTATGGCGATTTATTATCGCGTCATGGGAGTGATTGCCGATGTGGCGTTGGGACTTAATTTGATTTTAATTGTTGCTATTCTATCACTGTTAGGCGCGACATTGACATTGGCAGGTATTGCAGGGATTGTATTAACCGTAGGGATGGCAGCGGATGCAAATGTTTTAATTTTTGAGCGTATTCGTGAAGAGTTACGTAATGGCATGGGCGTGCAAGCCAGTATTCATGCAGGATATGAACGGGCACTTGTTACTATTGTTGATTCAAACGTGACAACGTTAATTGTTGCTGTGGTTTTGTTTAGTTTAGGATCGGGCACGGTAAAAAACTTCGCAGTGACGCTGACGATTGGTCTTTTAACTTCTATGTTTACAGCCATTATTGGCACACGAGCGGTAGTGAATGCTTTATATGGCGGCCGTTCAATCAAAAAAATCTCGATAGGTATCTAAATAATGGAATTTTTTAAACAAAATACGAAAATTGATTTCATGGGGCAGCGTAAAATAGCGGCTATTCTTTCTTCTGTGTTATTTTTACTTTCTATCCTTTCTTTGTGTATTTATGGATTGAATTGGGGATTGGATTTTACTGGCGGGACGCAAATTCAATTACTTTTTCCAACACAGGCGCATTTGACTGATATTCGTAATAGTTTAGATCAAGCCGGTTTTGAAAATGCGGTTGTGATGAGCTATGGGACTTCAAAAGATGTGTTAGTGACGCTTGCTGCAAAAAAAACAGATGCAGAAGATGCCAATAAAGATATCATCTTAAAAAAAGTATTGCATGCCTTACCCGATGCAAAACCGATGCAGGTTGATTATATTGGTTCTGTGGTTGGAAAAGAATTAGCGACGAAAGGGGCGCTTGCGATTGTTGTTTCTTTGTTAGGAACAATGATCTATATTGCTTTGCGTTTTGAAATGCGTTTTGCCATTGGTTCAACGGTTGCGCTTATTCACGATCCTGTCTTAATCTTAGGGATTTTTTCTTTTTTAAAAATTGAATTTAATTTAATTGCACTGGCTGCTGTTTTGACAGTTATTGGATATTCTCTGAATGATACGATTGTGATCTTTGACCGAGTTCGTGAGAATTTTCGTAAATTACGCAAAGCATCTCCCGTTGAAGTGGTTAATCAATCTATTAATCAAACTTTGTCACGCACTATTATGACATCTGTTTTGACCTTAATGGTTGTATTGGCTTTGTTCTTTTTAGGCGGCAGCATGTTATATGGTTTTTCTCTTGCTTTAATTATTGGGATTATCGTTGGAACTTATTCTTCTATTTATGTCGCAGGTTCATTATCACTTGCTTTGGGTTTAACCCGGCAGCATTTATTACCTGTTTCGAAAGAGTTATTAGATGATAGACCTTAATTTTTTATGGCTACTTTTGAAGAGTATGAATTATTTGATGGTTTAGGTCTTGCGAATTTAGTGCAGCAAGGCATTGTATCGCCCTTAGAATTATTAGAAGCGTGTATTGTTCGTATCGAGGAAAAAAATCCGGCGTTAAATGCTGTTATTCATAAAATGTATGATCAAGCGCGATTGCAAGTCAAACGAAATAGTTCATCTGAATTATTTCCCGGATTATTTCCCGGATTATTTCAAGGTGTGCCTTTTTTATTAAAAGATTTATTAGCAGATTATGCAGGCGAACCACAGCGGTTTGGTAGTCGTTTTGCGCGCCATTATATTTCACAACAAGATTGTGAGTTAGTTAAACGATTTAAACAAGCTGGATTAATCATTGTCGGAAAGACGAATACACCTGAGTTTGGTTTAAGTCCAACGACTGAACCTGAATTTTTTGGTGCAACACGTAATCCATGGGATTTAACGAAATCAAGCGGTGGTTCAAGTGGTGGTTCTGCTGCGGCTGTTGCATCGGGTATGGTACCTATGGCGCATGGTGGAGATGGTGGAGGATCTTTACGAATTCCAGCGAGTTTTTGCGGATTATTTGGTTTGAAACCGAGTCGCGGCAGAACGCCCATAGGCCCGCAAGTTATGCAAGTATGGCAAGGTATGGTGGTGCAACATGTTTTAACGCGTTCTGTTAGAGACAGTGCGGCGATGTTAGATATCTTAAGTGGACCTGAGTTGGGTTCAGCTATTTCTTTACCAAAAGTAAATTTTTCCTATTTAGATTCATTGGCAAAGCCGGTGCCTGCTTTAAAAATTGCTTTACTTCAGCAACCTTTTTTTCAAACTGAGATTCATCCAGATTATCACCAAGCATTAATACGTTCGGCAAATGTATTAATAGATTTAGGTCATAAGATAGAACCTGTTTCGTTGAATATTAATAGTTCTGAAGTGGCGCTTGCTTTTATGATTATGGTTGCAGCAGAGACTGCTGATTATGTTGCGCTTTTAAGTTTACAACTGAAAGAAAAAGCGAATAAACACGAGCTTGAAACGGCAACGGCTGTTTTATGTGAAGTAGGTGAATATTTTAGTGCTAAAGATTTAGTGTGGGCGCATTATATTTTAGATCAAGTCAGATTGCAGTTTGCAGAATTTTTCATATCTTATGATTGCATGCTTTCATTGACCATGCCAGCCCCTGCGCCTATGATTGGCCAATTTAGACCGCCACCTTTTGAGAAAAATATTTTAGAAATATTACGACGTGTGCCTTATGGGCCGATGCTACGAAAATTGACTCGGCGTATTTCCGCTAAATATCTTGCTTTTACGCCTTTTACCCCACTTTTTAATATCACGGGTCAACCGGCGATGTCTGTACCACTTTTTAAAGATAGCCAGGGCATGCCGATTGGTATTCATGTTGCAGGTCAAATGGGTGATGAATTAACTTTACTTATGCTTGCCCAGCAATTAGAAAAAATCTATTCGCAAAGTACCCCTCCCTTTGAAAAAGGGAGGTTGGGAGGGATTTGTCTATAAATTGTTTTAATTATTTTTTTTAGGTATTGTTGAATAATAAGATGTCGCAGTGCTTGATCGTTGATTATCGATTATTTCTATTGATTTAGGTTGGGCAAACAGTGTTGATGGTCTGGTTGGTGCTTTCATAAATGATCGTCTTACTTTGGGGGCAACTGTTTTTGTTTTTGCATCTTCTGTCGCTGAGCTTTGTAAATTATCTGCTTTAGTCAATGATTTTTGTGGTGTTCGTTGGGTAGGCGCTGCCAATGGAAGTGGAAGTCTTCTATAAACAGCACCTCTATGGGGAAAGTAAATAGAAGAATTCTTATATTCATGTTTTTTTCCTAATACAACTTTTGAAAACTTTTCTTGTAGTTCTTCAACGGCTGTGGGATAAGAAGCTGGATCGAATAAGTTACTACAGTCAAAAACAGGGTTTGTAGTCTTTGTTGATTGAGAGGGGCTTGCAATGAAATGTGTTTCGCCATTTTCTGCAGGATTAGCTTTAAAAGAATAACCATTATTAGCTAGCCATAAAATTCTGGATGGCATAACACCTATTCCAAATCGTTTTAAGTTATTGATATTATTTAGGTTTTCAACAGCTCGGTTCATGATCCAGTTCGCATCAGTAACAAATTTAATATTTTCTTTTTCCACTGTAATAAAAGCATAATAAGCTAAAGCGTTTTCGAGTATTTGCGTTTTACTGGCAGAAACATACTCTTTTGCTATTTTTTTTAAGTCGTCATAACATCCATCTACTATTTTCATAGTATGCTTAGAATTCATATTGACCAATTCTTGATAGGTTTTCGTAATAGCTGTACGATCTAATGTTGCTGGAGCATTTTCAATAGTGAAAGTATCAAATTTATAAGTAGGCATAAAAAAAATCTCTTATTATATTATTTAGAAAAAAGGTTAATAGTAATGCATTACTCAATATTTTTCATGAGAGGCTGAATATATTTAAGTAATAATTTTAAAATTTTAGGGTTAGCCGCAACTATATTTCCATTTTTTAAATAATCATCGCCTCCTGCTGTGTCTGAAATTAAACCGCCTGCTTCTTTGATTAATAAAATACCAGCAGCAATGTCCCATAATTTTAAACCCACTTCCCAAAAAGCATCTAGTCTGCCGGCTGCGACATAGGCTAAATCTAAAGTAGCAGCGCCAGCACGACGAATATCGCCGCATTGCGGAATCAAAGCGCGCATAATCTCAGTGTAGGCATTGATTAATTCCTCAGAATGTCGATAGGGAAAGCCTGTGCCCAATAGGCATTCTTCAAGTTTAGTGTGTTTGCTCACTCGTATGCGATGTTCATTTAAACGCGCACCTTTGCCGCGACTGGCAGTGAAAAGTTCTTGGCGAATCGGATCATAAATCACCCCATGTTCGATTTTATTTTTATGACGTATTGCAATTGAAACCGCAAAATGCGGAAATCCGTGAATAAAATTGCGTGTGCCATCAATTGGGTCAATGATCCAAACAAAATCCTCTTGACCCGGTGTTTCACCACTTTCTTCGCCAATAATGCCATGATTAGGATGCGCTTTTCTGATAACGGCAATAATATCTCGTTCCACTTTTTGATCAATTTCGGTGACATAATCGTTTGGATGTTTTTCGCTCACTTTAAGAGTGCTTAATTTATCCAACGAACGAATAATCGTTGTGCCTGCTGCTCGTGCTGCAGTCACCGCAATATTGAGGATGGCGTCTCGCAATGTTTAAATCTCACTTGATCAATAAGGAAGGCTAATATAGCGATATTAATCGTTGCTGACAAGGAATAAAAACCAGAGTAAAATCTCAGCCCTTATGCTGAATCAAATCCGAATGGTGCTAGTCAATACCTCTCATCCTGGAAATATAGGTGCTGCTGCGCGGGCAATAAAAACAATGGGGTTAGAGCGATTATTGTTAGTTAATCCTGTTAGTTTCCCCCATGTGAAAGCAGCTGAAATGGCTGCAAGCGCGCTGGATATTTTAGCTAAAACAATTGTTGTTGATACTTTAGATGAGGCAATCGCTGATTGTAGCCTGGTCATTGGCGCAAGTGCGAGGTCGCGAACGCTTGCCTTCCCAATACTAAGCCCACGAGCGTTGGCTGAAAAAATATTTGTGGAGCCTTCTCATACAGAAATTGCTATTCTTTTTGGGCGTGAGCAGTCGGGGCTAACGAATGAAGAGCTACAACGCTGTCATTTTCATGTACAAATACCTAGCAATCCAGACTATAGCTCGTTGAATATTGCAGCGGCTGTGCAAGTCATTGCCTATGAGTTACGCGTCGCGCATTTAGATCAACAACAGAGTCTTGAACCTCCTGCAAAATGTATTTATGCAAATAGTAAAGAGATGTCGGCTTTTTATCAGCATTTAGAGCGTATTTTAGTGAATATAGATTTTTTAAATCCAACCATGCCACGTCAATTGATGCCAAAATTGCGTCGTCTTTTTAATCGGGCAAGGTTAGAAAATAGTGAGATGAATATTTTGCGGGGGATTTTAGGGATGATCGAGCGGCGTTAAATTTATTCAAATGAACGGCGATGCTCTAACACTCTAGCTTCAGCTATTTTGTTGCCCCGTCATTTTTGTTCACAAATCTGCATTTCAGTGATCAATGTTTCAGGCGCAATATCTTGCTCATGAGGCCAAGTCACAGCCCCGAGCAAGATACTTACTTGATTAAAATAATGGACATCGCGCAATTCATGAAAAGCTCCACGATCTAAGTAGGGTTTCATGTCAAATATGCCTTTTTGACCATTTTCAATTTCAATATAAATGCAGTAATCAGGCAATGGCTGAACAGTCTTAACATCCCAATACATAGAAACCTCTCATAGTGGGGCAATTTTGTAGGGATTTTCGCCATTAACGGCTAACTCCCACACTAATTTCAATAGAAGCCTCAAATTCGGCATATCTAGCATGAATATGCGGGAGATTGTGTTGCTTGTTGTCAATTAGATACAAGCGAATGATGATCCCATAAAACATTGAAATAATGGGCATGTCGAATCTTCTTTTAACTCTCTTGTGAGTATACTACATCTATTGTAAAAACAAATCAAATAAAAGTGCCATTTCCGTGACTAAAATTATCATCACCCTCTTTTTTAAGAGGGTGTTAAAAGTTTAATTTTTTCAACAAAGCTGTTTTTTTTAAGGAAAGATTCTTTGTCAGAGATCAGGGTTATTCTTTCAAGTTAGCAACTGCTTCTAATGCTTTATTAACCGCTGCTCTCCCATTCATTTTTTCCATCCAAAGACACATATTCGGAATTTGTTCTTCTGCAATGCCATAACGATCAAATTCTTTTAACCATGGATAAGTCGCAATATCTGCAATTGAATAATCACCCGCTAAAAATGGATTTTCAGCTAATTGCTTTTCAATAATAGAAAAAATACGTTTTGTTTCGTTATTAAATCGTTTAACAGCATAAGGAACTTCTTCCGGTGCGTGATACATAAAGTGCTTAGTATTCCCAAGTGTTGGGCCAATTTTAGAATTTTCAAATAATAACCATTGCAATATCTCAAATTTTAAAGGGTTTTCTGTCGCAATAAATTGCCCGCTTTTTTCTGCAAGATACATTAATATTGCACCTGATTCAAACACAGCCATCGGTTTTTTATTAGGCCCATCACGATCTAAAATCACAGGGTAAATATTATTAGGTGAAAGATTTAAGAATTCAATTTCAAGTTGATCATTATTATTTTTAGAAATGGGAAAAACAGAATAGTTGTATCCCACTTCTTCTAACATAATGGCGATAGTGTAAGAACTCGGCGTAGGTGACCCATATAGTTCAATCATCCGTATTGACTCCAATTCTTTCAATTGTTTAAGGTTTAAACGCCCAATGGTGCACTGTTATCATATTAATTATTATAAGAAAATCAAGTCATTGTTAATAAATGATTAGAAAAAACTATACAAAATTGCCAATATCTTTTAAATTGTATAAAAAATAATTACATTAGGATGTATCATGATGAAAAAAAGCATACTATTTATTTTTATGCCCGGGTTAACTTTGCTGCTAATTGGATATTTCATTCAAAGCCATTTGTTGTTATCAGGTGATGTAGGGTATTTAATGCACGCATCTGAGCAATTACTCAGGGGTGGGCAGTATGCAACTGATTTTTTTGAAACTAACCCGCCGATGATTTTATATTTGTATGCGCCTTGTTATTTATTAAAATATTATTTAGCTGTCAGTGATGCAACTGCTTTCCGAATATATATTTTTTTAGGAAGCTGCCTTTCTGCAGGATTTTGTTATGTTCTTTTGAAACAAATATTAAAAAATGAAAGTGCTGCTTTTACTTATTTTTTGTTTTATACGCTGCTGATTATTTTTTTTATTTTACCCAGCTTAGCTTTTGGTCAGCGCGAGCATTTATTAATAATTTTAATCATGCCTTATTTATTAGCCAGTGTTTTAATTTTTAAAAAAGAAAAGCTTTCTTACTCTTTGCGGTTTTTAATAGGCTGTATGGCAGGAGTAGGCTTTGCGCTAAAGCCTTTTTTTTTAGTCACTTTTGGTTTAGTTGAGTTATATGGTTTTATTAAAAATATGACTATTATTCGTTTAGAATGCTTAGTTATTTTATTAATTTTTATAGTCTATGGTCTTTCAATTTATCTATGGCAACCAGATTATTTAACCATCATTTTGCCGCTGGTTGCTCGTTATTATTTACCCTTTTCTAAGCAATCAATTATTATTTTTTTTGCACCGCCTTACGTTCTTTTTTGTATGAGTATGATTTTTTCTTATTTATTTTTTTATAAAAAAGATCGCGTCCCTGAATTGAGTATCATCATCTTATTAGCCTTAATGGGTTTATTGATAGCAGCCATACTTGCAAGAACCTCTTGGTATTATCATGTTTTACCCGCGCTTAGTATGGCTTATTTATTAGCGGCTGTTTATCTTGGACAGATTAAAGATAAAGAAATGAAGATATTGTTAAGTTTTTTTATATTTGTCGTGCCTTTTTATAGTTATTATGCCCAAATTAAATATGGATTACATACCAAGAAAAACCATGCGATGAATCAAGTGGCGCAATTTATTAATCAATCAGGTGAGCATGCCGTGTATTGTATTCCTTTGGGAACATTTGATTGTTTTCCTTTTCTAGAGGCAATGCATGGTCAATATGTTGAGCGATTTCCCTCATTTTGGTGGTATACTGGATTGCGTCAGCAGGAGAAAAAAATATCGCTTGCGCTTAAAGCAAATCAAGATAAAAATTATCTTATTAAGCAAGTAACCATTGATTTACAACGAGCGCAGTGGGTTATTTTTAATAATGCTATTTTTAATGCAGATGAGATGATCATGTATTTATCGCAAAATACGGCTTTTCGAACAGAATGGGCCTATTATCATTACACCACGCATTTTGGTGATTATCGATTATATAAACGTATAAATATAGGAAATGAAAATGATAAGTCATCCATCAACTGATTTTTCCATTATTTTGCCTACTTTGTATGAAGCCAAAAATATTCCAGAAATAATTTATCGTATTCATCAAATTAATTTTTCCAATAGAAAATTTGAAATTTTAATTGTGGATGATAATAGCCAAGATGGAACAGAAGAAATTGTGAGTGATTTACAGAAATCTTATCCCGCTCTTCGGCTTATTATTCGTCAAGGTAAACGAGGATTGAGTGAAGCTGTTATACAAGGATTAAATCAAGTGATCTATCCGATTATTGTTATTATGGATGCAGATTTAAGTCATCCACCCGAGAAAATTCCTGATATGTTAACAGCATTGCAAATGCCACAGGTTGATTTAGTGATTGGCTCACGTTATGTGAGCGGAGGTAGTTCTGATGAAGCCTGGCCGTTGATGCGGCGGTTTTGTTCTCGTTTTGCAGCGCTTTTTGCTAAAGCATTAATTAAAGCTCCGGTTAAAGATCCACTGTCAGGTTTTTTGGCTTTTCATAAAAAGACTTATCTTTCAGGACATCCGTTGCAAGCAATTGGTTGGAAGATTGGTCTTGAGATTATGGTTAAATGTTCTTGTCGTCATATTGTGGAAGTTCCCATTCATTTTTCAGAGCGTAAAAATGGGATGAGTAAATTAAATTTACGTATTGTGATAAGTTATTTGAAGCATATTGGTCATTTGGTCTGGTTTAAATTAAAATTTAATGAGTAAATTTTTTATGAGAAAGAATATTTTTTTTCCAGGCATAGCCTTACTATGTGCTATCAGTGCTTATTTTTTGCAAGTACATATGTTTTTGAATGGAGATGTGGGTAGTTTATTATTTGATACGCGTTTGTTTTTAAAGGGGGGGACTTATTTAAATAATTTTTTAGAAACCAATCCACCGATGATTTTTATTATCTATTCTCCCGTCATATTTTTTGAAAAATGGACAGCTTTAAATATTGTGCTGGTGATGCGAATTTATATTATTTTGACTGCTTTATTTTCAATAGGTCTTTCTAATTTTTTATTAAAAAAAATAATTAAACCATCTGATGATGTGCTTCGTTATGTAATATTACTAGGATTATTATTTTCTTTTTTGCTTTTGCCAGCATGTGAATTTGGTCAACGAGAACATTTTTTTATTATGCTGGTCATGCCGTATTTATTCACGGTGGTTATAGCTGCTCAGCAACAAAAAATAAATAAAGGGTTGGCTTGCCTCATTGCCGTGATGGCGGCTTTAGGGATTGGGATGAAACCTTATTTTTTGGCGCCTTTTATTTTAGTTGAATTGTATTTAATGGTTGTTAGAAAAAATATTTTTAGCGGATGGCGTTTTTTACCACTAGCCATCGTGAGTTTATTAAGCATTTATTTGATTTGGGTTTTTATTGGTTATCCTACTTATATTTATCAAATGTTGCCTCTTATTTCTGATTTATATTTTATAAGTATTAAGACTTCCTGGTCAACATTTTTAGCTAATGTGTCGGTTAGTTATTGCTTTTTTGTGGCAATAGCGTGTCTTTTTATTTTTAATAAAATAAAAAAGTATCGAATACTTGTCGGTGTTTTATTATGGGCTTTTATTGGCATGGTGGTTGCCGTTGTTATTCCGCGAGCGGGTTGGTATTATCATATATTGCCTGCTATTATATTATCAGTCGTATTATTACTACTTTATATTTTTATTATTTTTTCTTCCAATCAAAAATATGTGTTAAAAAAAGATGGGTATCTTGCCCTATTCGTCACTATGATGGTGCCTTTATATATTTTTTTAATCGCGACCCATTTTGGGTTAGCCGTAAAAAAGCATAGTTATTTAAATCAATTAATTGCCTATATTCAGACAGAAAAAAAACCACCGTCTATTTATTGTTTTTCTGCCAACACCACTGGGGACTGTTTTACATTAGTTTATTCAGCTCACAGTGTTTATGCTGGGCGGTATCCATTTTTTTGGTGGTTACAAGGATTGCAGCTGATCGAAAAAAAAGGAAAATTGCCCATACAAATTAAAAAAGATAAAAAATTTTTAATTGATGCAGTAGCAGATGACTTGGATCAAAATCGCCCCGACTGGTTAATTATAAATACATCTGATGCGAAAGCGACGTTAAAAAATAATTTTAATTTTATTAATTATTTTTCGCAAAATAAAAAATTTTATGAGGCATGGAAGCCATATCATTATTACAAAAAAGTCGGAGTTTTTGCAATTTATCAACGTTCAGATGGGAACGTATCATGAAATTACAATTACCGATATATTTAGATTATGCAGCGACTACTCCTGTTGCGGAAATAGTTGCTGAAAAAATGCAAAGATTTTTAACTGTTTCAGGATGCTTTGCCAATGCTGCGTCTACACACAGATTGGGCATGGATGCAAATAAAGCCGTGATGGCAGCGCGTCTACAAGTAGCTGAGTTAATTCATGCAAAACCTGAAGAAATTATCTGGACCTCGGGTGCGACTGAATCAAATAATCTTGCTTTAAAAGGTGCGGTCGAATTGTATCAACAAAAAGGCAGGCATATTATTACTGTTAAAACCGAGCATCCTTCTGTTTTAGATTGTTGCCAATATTTGGAAAAACAAGGGTTTTCATTAACTTATTTAACGCCAGAAATAGATGGCATGCTTTCTTTACAAAAGTTAAAAGCAGCATTTCGTCCAGAGACTATTTTAGTTTCTATTATGCATATTAATAATGAAATCGGCGTTATTCAAGAAATTGAAAAAATTGCTGAGATGACAGCTGAACATAATATTTTATTGCATGTTGATGCTGTGCAAAGTGTTGGGAAAATACCGATTGATGTAACAACCATGGCCGTAGATTTAATGTCTTTTTCTGCGCATAAATTATATGGCCCTAAAGGAATAGGCGCGCTATATGTTAGACGAAAACCAAGGGTGCGCGTAGGGCCTTTGCTACATGGCGGTGGTCAAGAACAAGGGATGCGTTCTGGGACATTGCCGGTGCATCAAATTGTGGGGATGGGCGAGGCATTTGCTCTTGCAAAGAATTTGATGCAACAGGATTATCAGTTTATATTATCTTTGCGCGAGCATTTTCTAAAAAGTATTCCTCTTATTCATCCATTTGGCAATATCACTGTGCCTTATCATCATAAAAATATTTACCCAGGAATTATAAGCGTACATTTTGCTAATCAAAACGCACATGATCTTATAGAACGTTTGCCTAATGTGGCATTTTCTGTTGGTTCTGCGTGTCATACAAAAGGCAAGGGTGCATCCTATGTTTTACGGGCGTTAGGGTTAAGTGAAAGACAAGCATTAGCGGCTGCACGATTTTCATTCGGTCGATATACCACTTTGCAACAGATTGATTTTGTTATTAACGAAATTAATCAAATCATGCACAGCTTGCGTTAGTTGAAAATAAAGCAGGGGAAAAAGTGTTGCTTCATTATTTTTTAATGCGCTTTCAAATGCTTTAACTGCTTGTTTTAAGTTGGGCAGTTCACAATAACATAAAGCGCCATGTAATTTATGTAATAATCTTTTCAATAAATAGTGTTGATTATTTTCAAAAGCACTTTTAATGTCTGATAATTCATTGGGCAAAGTTTTTATAAGTAAAGCGAGCAAGTCTTCAGCTGTTTGTTGATTATTACCCGCTAATTTCAGGCTAAGTTCCCAGTCGATAATCAAAATTTTTATCCTTAATGTGTATAGTATATATTAAAATAAGCATCTTATTTTGTTGGATTTAAAAATGCAACCTGTAAAGTAATCAAAGGTAAATTAGGATTTCTATCCCAATGAAAATAAAAAGTTTTAATCGGCGTCATCTTAGGATATTTTTTATAAATAGCATCAATTGCAATTTTTTCTTTAGCAGCTGTATCCCAAACAAATAGTGCACCCGATTTTTTAAAATGCGATTCATTGATCCACGGACTTTTATTTTTATCCCATTCAATAAAAACAGTCGGATGATCCGGTGAATAGTAAGCAATATTGCCGGCAATCCATCGAGTGCCTGCAACATAACTCAAAGTAGTTTGGTTGCGTGTGTGCCAAATGCTTGTTAAAGTCTTTGCAATTTCTTTTCCTGGAAAATTGGCACTAGATGTTTCTGCTGATTGATAGAGTGCTAAGCAGTAACCTGTTATATTTAATATTAAGAACAATACAATAAAAATAAAAAACCGATAAAATTTTTGAAAAGTGATATGTGGCTGCAAAAATAATAAAATACCAATACCCCATAATGAGAATAGCGGCATTCCCCACGCCGCACGTAATTGAATGCCTGTTAAAAACGATATAAAAATTGTTAATAAAAAAGGCCCACCGCCTGCAAAAAATAAAAAGCGCTGATTAAATGTTGTTAATGTTAGTGTAGATGAAAGTCTAAATGGTTTTTTACCAATAAATAAAGTAAGCAACAATAAGAACATAGGTAAAATAACTTCTGCCTGTTGAAAAATAAATTGTCCTGGAAAAAATAAATGATTCCATAGTGTATTTTCAGCAGATATTCTTCCTAAAGTATAATGAATAGTTATAAAATCATATTTTGCCAACCAAAATAAATGAGGGGTAATGATTATTAAAAATAATAGCAATCCACAGTAGACGTAGGGATTTTTGTAATCATTTTTTTTAAATTCTAAAAAAAGTATCATACTAAGAGATATTAGCAATAATACCGAATAATACTTTGTCATCATGGCAAGTCCTGCAAATAATCCTGTTAATAACCAATCGCGTAATCTTTTTTGCGTGAGTGCATTATAAAAAAATAAAATAGTCAAAGACCAAGTGCTTAATTCTAATGTATTATCGCTTAAATCAATAGCATGTAAATTATAGTATTGTAAACCTTCTAGTGCGAGTACGCTTACAATGGCATAAAAAGGCGTTACTATTTTTTTAATCAGTTGATAAGTTGCCCAAAAGCAAATGACGACTGATAATTGGCTAAATAAATAAATAGCTTTATCTGTGCCTAATTGAAAGGCAAATCCTGTGATCCAAGCATTTATAAAAGGATTTTTATCATATCCCCATTCTAATTGCTTACCCCACGTTGCACCTTCCATCGCATCCATAGGCAGATTAAATCGCATTAAAATAGGTGCTATTGTCCATGCAAGTAAATGTAATAAGATAAAGGCAGCAAACCACTTATTAAGATTTAACGTATTTATTTTAACCATATGATTATTCTAGCTATTATTTAAATAAAACTTATTTTACGCTCACCCACAAAAATAACAAACTGGATTATAATAGTAGGTAGAATATTAGAATAAAAGCATTTTACGAGGAGATGAGGTTATGCCAAACAAAATGTTAAAAGAATTTCTAGATGATCATCAAGTGAAATATCTTTGTATTAACCATACACCTACTTACACTGCGCAAGAGATTGCAGCAGCAGCGCACGTGCCTGGCAAGCAAATGGCTAAAACTGTTATTGTTAAAATCGATGGAAAATTAGCAATGGTTGTTTTGCCAGCACATGATCATGTTAGTTTTTCTGCTTTGAAACAAATAACAGGATCAAATGATATTGATTTAGCTCGTGAAGCAGATTTTAAAAATAGTTTTCCAGAATGTGAAATTGGCGCGATGCCACCTTTTGGGAATTTATATAATATGCCTGTTTATGTTTCAAGGCAGTTGTCGCATGAGAATATTACTTTTAATTCAGGCTCCCATGCAGAATTGGTGCAGATGAGTTATGAAGATTTTATTCGATTAGTGAAACCTATTTTTATCACGACCCATTGATTTTTTTTAAAATATTCAGAGACGTGAAATTAAAATTTGCCATTTATAATTGGTGGATTGCGGCAAAGAAACGCCTAATCCACCCTACATGTTAATTTCGCTGCCTGCGACTCGTTATAAGAACTAAGAAAGCTGCTAACAAATTTCACTACGCTCACAAGGATAATCATCACTGCCCTTTTCTACTTGAATAGTTGCATGATCCACGCGAAATTCTTTTTTTAACACGGCATTTATTTTTTTGTAATCTTCGTCTTTTAAATAATTATCTGGCATGACAAGATGCGCAGTTAATGCAATTTCTTTAGTACTTAATCCCCAAATATGCAGATCATGCACGGCTTTGACACCATTAAAAGATTGTAGAAAATTTTCAATGCCTGTCACATTAATATGATGGGGAATCGCATCTAAAATTAATCGTACAGAATCACGCAATAATCCCCAAGTTCCCCATAAAATAATAAGCACTATTAATAAACCCATGACAGGATCAATCCACAGCCAATGTGTAAAATAAGTTATGCATGCAGCAATCACCACACCAATCGAAATTAAAGCATCGCCTAACAAATGAATAAAAGCGCCTTTAATATTTAGATCATCATGTGCCCCTTTCATAAATAAAAGCGCTGTGCTGCCATTAATAACTATACCAATTAAGGCAACAAAAATGACAATTTTAGCATTGATTAAATTGGGTTGAAGCAGTTTTTCAATGGATTCAAATGCAATCAGTGCAACTGTTGCAACTAATATCAAAGCATTAGTCAATGCAGCTAAAATCGTTGTGCGTTTATAGCCATAACTATAGCGTTTACGCGCAGGGCGAGTTAATAACCAATTGGCACCCCATGCTAGTAATAAACCAAATACATCCCCTAAATTATGGGCAGCATCCGCCATTAAACTCATAGAGCTTGCTTTAAATGCATAAAAAAATTGGCAAATTGTGAAACCAAAATTTAATATCACCGCAATGGCAAATGCTAAATTAAATGATTGCGGATGAGAATGTGTATGGGAATGATGATGTGTATGGCTCATAGTTCATCCTCGCTTAAAGATACTAAAGAAGCATTGCCACCCGCTGCTGTCGTATTAATAGAAAGCGCACGTTCAAGACAGAGTCTCGGTAAATAATACGGGCCACCGGCTTTAGGGCCCGTTCCTGAGAGGTGCTCTCCACCAAAGGGTTGAACACCAACAACTGCTCCAATTATATTACGATTGACATATAAATTACCCACTGGCAATCGATTTTTTAAATATCGTACCGTCGCATCAATACGACTGTGAATGCCGCAGGTGAGGCCGTATCCTGTTTCTTGAATAGCTGCAACGACTTGATCTAGAGTGTGTGCCTGATAGCGTATGACATGGAGAATAGGCCCAAATACTTCTTGTTGCAATTGCTTTAAGTTTTTTAACTCAAATACACAAGGGGCAAAATAATATCCGGCGGGCGTGTTAGTCAAGGGTATTTGATAAATAAGTGAAGCTTCCTGCTGCATTTTATTAAAATGATTTTGCAATTTTTCTAACGCTTCTTGGTCAATGACAGGACCAATATCATTTTTTAATAAACTAGGATCGCCAATGGTTAATTCTGCCATGGCATTTTTAAGCATATTTAATAAATGTGGCGCCATTTCTTCTTGTACGAATAAAACACGCAAGGCAGAACAGCGTTGTCCTGCGCTATTAAAAGCCGATTGGAGGATATCTATGACGACTTGTTCTGCTAAAGCAGAAGAGTCAACAATCATGGCATTTTGACCGCCTGTTTCTGCAATAAAAGGCACAATAGGCCCATTACGGTTTGCTAAACTGCGTTGAATAATTTTCGCAGTTTCTGTTGATCCAGTAAACATAACACCAGCAATACGTTCATCAGGTAATAAGTAATGCCCGACCACCGAGCCTTTGCCAATTAATAATTGTAATACACAGGCGGGAATCCCCGCTTGATGCAATAAACGAATCGCTTCTGTTGCTATAATAGGCGTTTGTTCAGCAGGTTTAGCAATCACAGTGTTCCCGGTGACAAGCGCTGCAACGATTTGGCCGGTAAAAATAGCCAATGGAAAATTCCATGGACTAATACAGATAAAAACCCCGCGTGGATGTAGAGATAATTGATTGTATTCGCCGGTTGGTCCTTTTAGTACTTGAATTTTAAAATCTTGTCGTGCACGTGCGGCATAATAACGGCAATAATCAATGGTTTCGCGTATTTCAGCAATAGCATCATTAATATGTTTGCCGCCTTCTCGACATAATAATGTAATAAAAGCAGGCATTTTTTGCGAAAATAATTCTGCAGCACGTTCAAGACAAGCTACTCTTTCTTGTATATCCGTATTGGCCCAATCAGAAAAAGCGTGTGTTGCATTGGAAACTATTTCTTCCATATGTTCTAGTGTGGTTTCGTAAATATGACCTAGTGTATGTTGGGTATCAGCAGGAGAAAAAAGCGGCTGTGGATCACCTTGTGTCACCATCTCCCCTGCAATAATTGATCCAGATAACCATTGAGTATGATCTATTTTATCAGTATTTTCTTTTAATTGATTTAAAGTGTGCGTATTTGAAAGATCAAGTCCGCTTGAATTTAATCTTTCTGGACTAAAAATATTTTTAGGTAATGGAATATGGGGATGTGGTTTTTCAGCTAATTTTGCTATGCGTTCGATTGGATCATAAATAATTTGTTCAACGGGTATATTCTCATCTGCTAAACGATTAATAAACGAAGTATTTGCGCCATTTTCTAATAATCGGCGGACGAGATAACCTAATAAATCTTTATGGCTGCCAACCGGTGCGTAAATTCGGCAAGGAATGTTTGCACTGACTATTTGATCATATAAAGCTTCGCCCATGCCATGTAAGCATTGAAATTCAAAATCTTTTCTATCACCTGCCATTTCTAAAATAGCCGCAACAGAATAGGCATTATGTGTGCCAAATTGTGGATAAAAACAATCGGGTAAGCCCAATATTTTTTTTGCAACGGCAAGATAAGAGACATCCGTTGAATTTTTTCGGGTAAAAACCGGATACCCTTCAAGACCTAATAGCTGGGCTTGTTTAATTTCATAATCCCAATAAGCCCCTTTGATTAATCGCACCATAAAACGTCGGTTTTTTTGTTTGGCAAGAGAGGCTAACCAATCAATCACAAAAGGCGCACGTTTTTGATAAGCTTGTACGGCTAATCCTAAGCCTGCATAATTATCTAAGGCTGGATCATTAAATACTTTTTCAATGATATCAAGTGAAAGCTCTAATCGATCGGCTTCTTCTGCATCAATGACCATACCAATATTTTGTTCTTTGGCCGCTTTAGCAAGCGTTAGTAATTTAGGGGTTAATTCTTGAAGAACACGATCACGTTGTGCCACTTCATAGCGAGGGTGGAGGGCTGATAATTTAATTGAAACCCCAGGTCCTGTGATAGGATTTAATCCGCAAGCTGCAGCACCTGTTGCTGCAATTGCTTTTTGATAACTGTTAAAATAATGATTCGCATCTTCTGTTGTGCGTGCAGCTTCTCCTAGCATATCATAAGAATAACGATACCCTTTGGCTTCTAATTTTTTTGCACGTTGGATGGCCTCATCAATTGTGCTACCCATAACAAATTGCTTGCCAATAATTTTCATGCCTTGTAACACAATAGGTCGAATGAGCGTCGAGCTTGCTTTGCCTAAAAAACGTTTCAAACTAGTAGATAATTTTTTTTGATTTTCAAGTGTTGGCGATAAAATTTTACCGGTAAGCATTAATGACCAAGTGGCTGCATTGACAAAAAGAGAATCGCTTTGGCTAAGATGTTTTTCCCAATCAGCTGATCCAATTTTATCACTAATCAAAAGATCAACTGTTTTAGCATCCGGAATGCGTAATAAAGCTTCTGCTAAACACATAAGCGCAATGCCTTCCTCGCTTGATAAATCATATTCATGTAAAAATTTATCTAAACTACTTTTTTTCTTGCTATTTTGGCGTGTTGCTAATAAAAGTATTTTTGCTTTTTCATGAATACGATGCAGCGCATCTTGTGGTAAAGTAGCTGTTTTTATTAAAGCATCCACGCAAGTGGTCTCATCTTGACGATAAGCTTTTGTTATTGCATCGCGTAAAGCATTTTGTTTTGATACTGGATGTTCAAAAATCATAGGGGCCCTTAAAAATATCATTCAGAATCTTACTCTTTGAAGGAAGATACCTATAATTTGTGTATAATTCAACCTTTATGAGGAAATAGAATTGTTATCAGCTCAAAAAAAATCCAATTTAGCCCTGCGTTTCAGAGGGTTGTTGCCAGTTGTTGTGGATGTGGAAACCTCTGGGTTAAATCCGCTGACGGATGCTTTACTTGAAATTGCCATTGTGCCTATTAGGTTACAGGCAGATATTTTTAGTCCCAGACCTGCTGTTCATTACCATGTAGAACCCTTTGTGGGTGCTAATATGGATCCAGAATCGTTAAAAATAACCGGGATTGATCCTGATTATCCTTTACGATTTGCCATCCCAGAAGCGCAAGTATTGCACCGTATTTTTGAAGTTTTTCAACAGTTATTAGCAGAAACACGTTGTCAGCGCGTGGTCTTAGTGGGTCATAATGCGTGGTTTGATTTAGCTTTTATTAAAGCAGCCGTCAAGCGCAGTTATTTAAAAAAAATACCTTTTCATTCATTTACGACATTTGATACAGCGACATTGGCAGGCGCGCTATTAGGCGAAACAGTATTGGCTCGTGCACTGAAGGCTGCCAATATACATTTTGATGTTAATCAAGCGCATTCTGCTTTATATGACGCAACGAGAACTGCAGAATTATTTTGTTATTTATTAAATTTTTTGCAAAAACCTTAAACTCGAAGAGGAGTTTTGTCTGGGGTTTTAGTCAGGGTAGTAAAAAGCTTACGCTTTGCTGGTTTAAAAATTTTAAATTGGCTGGTAGAAGAGGGCGGGCTTGATGGTTGTTGGGTCTGCATCTCAGACAAAGAAGAAAAAAGCGCATGCATGTAGTCTTGATGCGTAATAACAGGTTTAACAGGGTTTTGCGTATTGAAAACTAAATTAAGGGTAAAATCGCGGGTAGTAATAGTATATTTAATTACTTTAGCAATTTGTGTGTTAGCAATTAATTCGCATTCAATATCTAATTGAATACCTTCAGGATATTTTGTCATTAAATAATTTATTTCAGCTTCTGCAAACATCATATCTGTGTTTGCGAAATTGATTCCACATACTAAGTTATTTTCATTTTGAGCTTTTTTCCCTAAAAAACGATGGGCAATTAAATGTAACCACTCCCATTTTAATTCTTTTGGAAAATCTTTTGTGGCTTTAGCATATTGTGTTGCACTGCCTTTTTTTGAGTTGACTCCTTTTTTAACCATGACTTGTGCTTGGCTACAGCTGCGGCGATTGTTATTTTTTTTAATTTCTCGAGCTGTTGTTTTTAATAAAGCAGGTGTTATTTTTATACTCTGCACTTTGGTGGACGTCGTGGGTTTTTTAATAGCGGTATAAGCAGCTGATGATAAAAAAGTATCACGTTTGGTTAGATCAGCCAACGGTTTTCTTTCTAATTTTTTAGCATCTAGGACATCATCTGAAAAGAAATCTGCATCGCCTAATTTTCCGGTACGGTATAATTCGGTTTTCTTTTCAGGGGTGATGATTTTAGTAGGTGAGCCATTTTCATCAAAAATAATAGAGTGAATAGGTCTGTGACAAGAAATTTGCTCTAATTTTTTAGTAAAAAGGCTGGTAAAAGCTGGGCGATTTTTTTCTTCAACGACTGTTTCTTTGATTAAAATAGCAGATTTAGTCGGTTTTCTTTTGGTGCGAATAGCCAGCAAATTCGGCTTGCGATTTTTGTAAGACTTTAAGCGTAAAGCGGTTGCTTTTTTAGTAGTAGGCGTTAAATGAAAGTGAGAGGCAGCTTTACGTTTTCGGCTTCTTGTCTTCATATAATTGGATGACCTAATGGATATAGAATGGTTATTGTACTATAATTTGATTAAAAAGTAAACAATTAAGTAAGCCAGATAAAAATATCTTATCATTCAATTAATTAGCAGCTTGGGCTTATTTATAAGAGAAGCCCAGCAGCTGGGATATGTCGCGATATATTGAGTCGCGACAAATAAAGTGGCATAATGACATTATCGCGACAAAAAAAATGATAATAGAATGGTGTATCTATGCCAAAAATAGTATTAAAAGTTGAGTTAGACTTTATCGAAAAAATAATTAGCCGCTATCCTGCTGGAGTAAAACTTGATGAACTTTTAACAATAGATGAGATGAGACTATCACAGCGCACGCTACAAAGACGTCTTAATATGCTCATAGAGCAAGGCCGTGTGATTATTTTAGGTAAGGGTGCTAGTAGTAAGTACCAAACTTCTCTATCTGCAGCGCCTCCTTATGGCGTATTTCAAATTCCTCTTACGATGGAAAGTCGGTCGATACGAGATTATGTTAATCAGCCTTTAGAAAATAGACATTCTGTAAAATATAACCGTCAATTTTTAGATACTTACCATCCTAATGAAACCTATTATCTTTCTCATTCTATACGTGAGCATCTTAAAGTGATCGGTAATCATCCGACTTCAGTACCGATAGCAGGAACCTATGCAAGAAAAATTTTAAATCATTTATTGATAGATTTATCTTGGAACTCAAGTCGTTTGGAAGGAAATGAGTATTCTTTGTTAGAGACAGAAAGATTATTAGATTTTGGTGAAAAGTCTGACAATAAAAGTATTGCTGATACACAAATGATTCTTAACCATAAAGCTGCTATTGAATTTTTAGTCGCATCGGCTGAAGATATCACATATGATCGTTCGACTATTCTTAATTTGCATGCACTTTTATCCGATAACTTATTAAGTAATGCAGCAGCTTGTGGACGATTACGACATATACCTGTTGCTATTGCCAAAACCACTTATTCTCCATTAAGTATTCCTCAGTTAATTGATGAATGTTTTCAGCAAATACTTGCTGTTGCTTGCAAGATTCATGATCCTTTTGAACAAGCATTTTTCGTGATGGTGCACTTACCTTATTTGCAGCCATTTGAGGATGTCAACAAACGAGTTTCTCGTCTTTCAGCAAATATTTCTTTGATTCGAAATAATCTATCTCCGCTTTCATTTGTCGATGTTCCTGAAAAAGCTTACGTCGATGGAATATTAGGTGTATATGAATTAAATCGCATTGATTTGTTAAGAGATATTTTTGTTTGGGCGTATGAACGATCTGCTGCCCGATATACAACTGCTCGGCAAGTGCTTGGGGAGCCTGATCCTTTTCGTCTGAAATACAGGGAACAATTTATTGAGCTGATTGGAGCTATCGTGCGTGATTGTTTAAATGTTAAAGAAAGTATTCATTATATCCAAACCTGGATTGAGAGTCATATTCAAGAGACTGATCGAGCGCGTTTTAGAGAAATAACGGAAATAGAATTGCTAAATCTTCATGCAGGGAATATGGCTAGATTTCGGTTGAAGCCTTTAGAATTCGAAACGTGGCATCAGCAATATAAATAAATTCTTCGTACGCAATACAAAACAGCGTTAAGCTAAGCACCTCTCTCTTTAATAAATTTGGGTTTTTCATCGCTGTTTACCACGGCTGTTGTCTGACTGGCTGTGCTAAAAAGTTCTGGTGAATAGTTAGTTTTAGCTTTAAGCTTTTTTGCAGCGGGCATTTTGGTTATTTTTTCTATTTCGTTAATAGAAACTGATATTTCTTTAGTTGCGTCTTTATAGGCTGCAATCATGTTTTGTAGATGCTCCATTTTTTCTGGATACTGGCAATCAAGAGATTGCTGCCAATATTCCTGTGCTTTGGCTAAATGCGAATTAAAGAGTTGGCATTCAGGATTAAGTAATTCAGAAATATAACTATCTGCTAACATAATAAAAGGTTTATATTTTTCAAAACTACTTTTTTCTTGAATAAATTTTGCAAGTTGATTGAGATCTTTAGTTGCAAAAGCCTGCAATAATTCGCTTGCTATTTTTTTTGTATTTTCTGAGACGTTTAACTTAAGATAAGCTGATAGAAGTCTTGCTTTAAAGGGATATTGTTTATAATCATCTTGCTGAGAAGAAAGAAGTTCTCTATCATTTAAAGCGAATAATTTAAATACCGTTTGTGCGGGGGTAAGAGTTTGTTTTTCTTTTGCATCTTCTGTCTCAACGAATAAGAAATCATCATCATCTTCTTCTTTTTTTATAATAGATGGGATGATTGAAGTCTTTGCTTCTTCATGAGATATTGTAGGTGCAATTGTGTCAGGATCAAGAGCCAGTTTATATAAAATAAGTAACCTTTCATCTTTAATTGAGATGATTTGATTGAATAAATCAGCATGTTTTTTTATATTATCTGGAATTGCTTGTAATACAATTTTTTGTTCCTCTTTTTGCATGATGTTTACTTTCATGTAATTCAGTATTGTTGCTATTATTTTTATTGCATCCGGGAAAGAATAGTGATGTATTGCGTCTAAGGCTTTTTTTAAGTTACGTAAATATTCTTGACGTTCATCTTCATGGGGGGCGCAAGGCTCTAGTGCTTGCGAAGATGCACTGGGTCGATATAGCCAAGTTATTAATTTACTATTTGTTTCTTTTTCAGCATAGTGATACGCAGACTGTCCTTCGTTATCTTTTATAGCAATGTCAAAAAACTTAGATAAAAAATCAGGGTCGATATCAATTTTTGCTTGAATGGCAAGCATTAAAGCTGTTTGTCCTTTATTATTTTTAACATTAGCTAAATGCGGAAAAGCTTCAATTAGTCCACTGAACTGTGAAGTCAACCCGAGCAAAGCTGCTAAATGAATGGCGTTATTTCCATCAGCATCTACGTGTAATAATTTATCTTCTTGCACTGCACTGACTGTATCCTCTAACAAAGCGAAATATTCTTTCTTTAAATTAGCAAATTTTCTATCAGCGAGGTCTGCTTGTAATGTGTGAATGGTACGAATCAATCGGGATAAGTCCTCTCCTGGTTTTAGTTTTACACTAGGAGTTAAATCAATCTCGCTTTTTGAGTCAGGTGCAATCGTTATTTTTTCTGCTTTAAGTGTAGGCTTATATGCTTTTAATAGCTGTATTATTGATTCATCTTTCTGTAATTCCGCATGAGCCAAAGCGGTTTTACCTGTTCCATCTATTGCATTGATATCTATAGTTGAGTATTTTAATAATTCAGCAACCATAGAAGCATTTTTTTCAAGAATAGCACAAACTAAAGGAGTATATCCTTTATAGTTCTTTGCGTTAATATCAATAAGTTCTTTTTCTAATAAATAATTTACTGCAATATGGTAGCCTTTTATGGTTGCGATATGAAGTGCATTATTGCCCGCATGATCTACAAATGTCGGTTCTTTAGAGATGATTTGTTCAAAGTCTGCTTGAGTAGGTACTCGTTTTTCTAGCGCAATTTCATTAATTAGATGATAGAGATTTTTTTTGCTGTGAAGCAGCTCAGGAAAAAGAGACAAGTCTATTGTTTCTTTTTCTCTTAATAAATAGCGAGGCGTTTTATTTTGTTTATTTAAACAATTAGGGTCTGCTTTTTTTTCTAATAATTTTTTTATAATATCAGGATCAGGGTCAGTTGCATTAGCAGCACAATGTAAGACCGTGTCACCTGTCGTTGGATGTTTGTCTGCCACACTTAATTCATGTTCTATTAATAAATCCATCGCTTGATGGTAAGGTTTTCCAAGACTTGCAATATGAAGGAAAGCAGCAAAATTTTCTTCATGAGTTGCGTTACCCAGAAAAGTATCTATTTGTAGTTTGGTAGGAATACTATCTAACTCTACACAAATATAAATAAATGAAACAAGCGATAAATTTTTAGGATATTTAGTTAGTAAATTGATATAGGTTTCATGGTGTTTTTTATCTAAAACAAGATGTGGCTTATTTTTAGTAACGTCCACACCGCTTGCCAAGAAAATGTCTATGATTTTAAAATCAGCCTTTTTTAAGGCGCAAGAGAGGATAGATTTACCCTGTGCATTTAGATCGACCTCATCTTTAAATTGGGTTTCTGACTCAGGCATTTTTCTTTCGTTTGTAGTAGATTTTTTTTGTAATAACCATCTCAGGCTATCTTCCCAGTCATCAGGAAAGGGAGTTTGCTCTAAAATTTTAAATATTAAATTTGTTCTGATTGATTGATCAAAATTAATTTTGGATAATTTAGCCGCGGTGAATAAAGATTTTGCTTTTGTCAGATCTGGTGATATATTTTTTGCTAAACAGTCGCTAAGATAATTTTGAGCACTAAAAAAAGGATATGCTGCTATATAAGATACCACCTGATGCTGAGTGATATCTTTTAGTTCTGAATTATTTTTTGTTACAGGCTTGAGCCATATTTTTTTTGCCCACCGATATGGTGTTAGTCCAGATGCATTTGGTTCATGTGGAGAGATATGACAGTCTGAAATTAAATATTCAATAATATCTTTTTCTGGTTCGCTAATATTATCATATTGCATTATACCGTTGTTGGAAGCATAGCCGCGGTTATCAGAAGTTCCAATGGCAGTAAATAAAATATTTTCTCCGTCAGGTGATTTTTGTGTTATATCTGCTTTAAGATCAATCAATTTTTTTAAGAGACTCACCCTTGCTGATGATTGAGGCCCTATTCTTTTTGGGCAAGGCATAACTGCATATTCTAATGCTTCATCTAAATCTTCTTGTTCGTTCTTGCTTTCTTTGTATATTTTTTCTAGATTTTCATCAGTTATAGTGTCATTTGTCACTTTTCCTATGTGGAAAAAAACATTCAGTCCAGCGCTTTCTTTGGTAGGATCATAAGATAATAAAAAGCGCATAAATACCGAAATATTGGCATATGATTGAAATATTGCTTTAATTGCACTTAGGTCAGAATGGTAAGTTGAGGGCATCACTGAGGTGATTAACATATCTGCATTATGACTTAATAATAATTCAACTATCTTTGGGTTTCGGTTTTTTGTTTGTAAAGCTTGTGATAAGTATGTCTTTCTTTCATGACTTTCATCCACAAAGTATTGATCGAGATCTATCTTACTTTCTGAATTCTCTAAAATAAATTGAGTGAGCGGTATATTCCCATATTCGATTGCGGAAAATAGAGTTGAAGAAAGGTTTTCTTCAATGTTGAATAGTTTACGTTTTGTTAGTACTTTATCTAGAGATGCTTTACTCACTGTTGTCATCTCACATAAATCTCGCAATGTTTTATACGGAGTGAATATAGGGTTAAGCAATAATTCGTAATTGTCCTTTTTTGTCTGATTACACGAAAGCTCTATATAATAACGAGGCAGTTTTTTATAATTGTCTTTACATTTTATTGATGCTCCATGTTTAACTAGCAATACAGTCATATCAAAGTTATCGTGAAAGACGGCTAAATGTAATAAGGTTTTATTGCTAGTACCGAATGTTTTTTTAAGATTGCTTTTTTTAACTAGCTTTTCAATATTTACCAAGGAATAGTTCTTAAATTCCGATTCCAGTAACAGCTTATATAAAGTTTCACTGTTTTTCTCGGGTGAAGAATCAGGCCTAATATCTAACATTTTTGTTGTTTTTCCACTGCTGCTGTTGGAGCCTGATCTAGACATAATTTAACCTATCACTTAAAAATTGAATTTAAACTATACATTTTTTATTATAAAAAAGAAAGTGCTTAGTTTTTTAGTATGAGAAAATATCAAAAGACATCGTCCCGCGCTTTTAGATTTAATCTAAAAGCGCGGGACGATTAGTAATTAATTGATAAAACAAGAATTAACCGAATTTAACGCCTACACGTAATACACCACGATAACTGCCTTCTCCTGTTCCTTCGTCGCTTTCACTGTAATCTTGATCATGAGAAAATTCAAAACCGACATTGGTGTTCTTCAAAATATCAATCCCATAACCCACTAACCAACGTGTTCTGGGTAGATATAAATTAACCGCATCGCCAGATTTTTGATAGCCAAGATAAACATCTTGATTCTTATCAAATGCATTAAATCCATAAGCACCTGTGATATCTGCTGCCCACGGCTTAGCATGATCGCCATCATCGTCATCAAATAAATCATCATCATCTTCATTATCAATTAAATCAGCTGAGTTAAAATGCTGTAATGCAGAAACATAATGCGCAGTTAAACTAAAAGGACCACTGTTTAACATTGCATAAACAGTTGCAGCACCGACTCGGCTTGTATAAGAACCTTCGCCGTCTAAGTCACCGCTATTAAATAATGTCACAGCATAAGCCACATCATTGACGCCAGTAAAGTCATAAATATAACCAATCCCTAAATCCCAGCCGAGTTGATCGCTGATCACGCCAAGACCCAATTGACCACCATAGTTTGTCCCTGGATGCCCGTTATTTTTAGACATGGGATTTTGAAAGGCAAAAATAGAACCATGTAACGCCATGCCGTTGTAGCCGCTAATAAAACTAAGCTCAGCTGATGTTTGTAAAGTTTCAGTCATCACTTGTGTCATGCTGCGAGTAATAGGATGAATTTGATAACGACCAAAATCTTGGAATTGTTTACCTAAACGTAAAAATAAGGGGAATCGTTGTAAATCACCAATAATAATCACACCTTGTTGCAAATCAAGTGTTTCAAGACTATATCCTGCGCTATACAAACCAGGTTTAGGTTCAGGCACAATAGATAATGGATTTGGTAAAGTGCTGGCATTTTTAAGCGGATCATCTTGAATGTTATTATAACTTAATTCAATAAATGCTTTGATCCAATCATTGACGTTGCCAGTTGCATTAATATAAGCATCGTTTAAGGCAAAACGATCGTTTACTTCACCCATATAACCATGATCAAGATTTCCCCAGGCTGTATCAAAATTAATGCCGCCTGCTAATTGAATCGGTTTGTCGCAACCCACCGTTGGTTTTGCGCGACCTACGTTTTGACTCATGGAATCCATCCAGAGGGTGTACATATTAATATTGGGGCAGATGTTGACGGGGACAATAGCTTCGCCTTTATAGTTTGCGGTGCTTTCATCTTTATAGCTATCTTTATAGTTATTGTCTGAGGTTGTTTTATAATGTTTAGTTTGCGCTGTTGCAAAGGCAGGGCAACTTACTAAACCTAATACACTCATGAGAGCAACAACACGTTTTAGATTTTGTTTCATTCTTTTATTATCTCCTTGATATTATTTTTGGATGCTAAATACGTTCGCGAATGCATTCTAAATAAATTAAGGCTTAATTGAAAGGGGAAATTTTATTTTTTAACAGAAGGGAAAAATAAACCCCATGTATTGATGGGGTTTATGCAATAGGCAAAGAAAAATTGTTAGAGTTCTTCTGCTTTGACTGTTAGATAATCTGCAATGCCTTGCTCAGTAGGTTTAATGCCGACATCGCCTTTATTCCATCCTGCAGGACACACGTCACCATGTTTTTCATGGAATTGTAATGCATCAATTAATCGTAGCATTTCATCGATATTACGACCTAATGGTAGATCATTTACAATTTGTGAACGGACGATACCTGATTGATCAATTAAAAAAGTAGCGCGTAGTGCAACGTGTGCAGTAGGATGTTCGATTCCGTAATTTTGTGCAATGCTATGATTGACATCAGCAACTAAAGGATAACGAACAGGTCCAATACCACCTGCATTAATAGCCGTTTTGCGCCATGCGCTGTGTGTGAATGCAGAATCAATTGAAATGCCGATCACAACAGTATTGCGTGCTTCAAATTCATGAATGCGATTGTTTAATGCAATTAATTCAGATGGACAAACAAAAGTAAAATCTAACGGATAAAAAAACAAAATAGCGTGTTTATCTTTAATCATATTTTTTAATTCAAAATGATTATCAATTTCGCCATTGGCAAGGACGGCGCTGGCAGAAAAATTAGGTGCGTTGCGTCCGACTAAAATATTACTCATAAATAAAGTGCCCTCAAGTTTCTAATTTTAAGAATATTAAATTATAGCGCAAAATGAGCAAATAAAGTAGTATGTTTGCCTGTTTTATTCTTAAAGAAAATAATAAAGGGATGTACATGAAACTATTGATTTTAGGAGCAAATGGCTTTATTGGCAGTCATTTATGCGAAGCTATTTTAGCAAAAAAAAACTGGACGATTGCAGCGTTGGATCTTTTTTCTGATAAAGTATCGCATTGTTTATCTCATCCACGATTTGAGTTTTATCAAGGAGATATGACGGCCTCATCTGACTGGCTAACTTTTCAATTCAAAAACTGCGATGTGGTTTTACCGCTTGCAGCTATTGCAACACCTGCGCTTTATGTCAAAAAACCACTGTTAGTGTTTGAATTAGATTTCGAGGCTAATTTATCGATTATTCGTCAATGTGTGCAATGGCGTAAAAGAGTTATTTTCCCTTCTACTTCTGAAGTATATGGGATGTGTAAAGATGCAGTGTTTGATGAAGAAAAAAGTTTTTGCGTGACAGGGCCTATTCATAAAGAACGGTGGATTTATGCGAATATCAAACAATTATTAGATCGAATTATTTATGCTTATGGAAAAGATCAGCAATTAAATTATAGTTTATTTCGTCCTTTTAATTGGTATGGCCCTAAACTTGATTCGCTTACCAATCCACATGCGCGCGTTGTCACTCGATTTATCGGCAATATTTTACGTCAAGAAGAAATTGTACTAGTCAACGGCGGTGAGCAGCAACGTTGTTTTACTTATATTGATGATGGAATAACAGCGTTGTTAAAAATAATTGAAAATAAAAATAATATTGCTCACAATCAAATTTTTAATATAGGTAATCCAGCTGAAAATGTGAGTATCAAACAATTAGCTAAATTATTAGTGGAAATAATGAAAGACTATCCAGGATATGAAAATCTCACGGCGAATAAAACTATAAAAATTTTATCAGCAGACAATTATTATGGCGAAGGGTATGAAGATATAGATAGAAGAATTCCTGCAATTCATCGTGCGCAAAAATATCTAAATTGGCAGCCTGACATTGATTTGATGACAGGGTTAAAAAAAACAGTTAAAGCGTATCTGGTCTGATTCGTCTTGGATGAAATATAAATATTCTTTGTTTTAATTTGGTGGATTACGGCGCAAAAAACGCGTCTAATCCACCCTACATTCTACATTTCGTGAGGTTCAAGTTTAATTTGAGACCCGCTGGATCTGTGCGCCTAATTGCGATAATTTTTCTTCAATACATTCATAACCGCGATCAATATGGTAAATACGATCAATGCTAGTTTCACCTTGGGCTGCAAGTCCTGCTAAGACCAAACTTGCAGACGCACGTAAATCAGTTGCCATGGTTTGCGCGCCTTGTAAATTCGCAATACCGGTGCAAATAGCAGTATTTCCTTTTAGAGCAATATTAGCTCCCATGCGTAATAACTCTTGCAAGTGCATAAACCGATTTTCAAAAATGGTTTCAGTGATTGTGCCGATGCCTTCGGCAATTGTATTTAATGCCATAAATTGCGCTTGCATATCCGTTGGAAAGGCAGGGTAGGGTGCAGTGCTGATATTCACTGCGCGTGGACGATTGCCTTTCATGTCAAGTGAAATCCAGTCTAAACCTGTTTCAATATGCGCTCCAGTTTCAGATAGTTTTAACAACACAGATTCTAAAATATCTGGACGGGTATTTTTTATTTTTATTTTCCCACGGGTCATAGCCGCTGCAACTAAATAAGTACCTGTTTCAATGCGGTCTGGCAGCACATGATATTCGCCTTCCGTTAATTCATCCACACCATCAATAATGATAGTTGATGTGCCAGCACCACTAATTTTTGCGCCTAATGTATTTAAAAAATTAGCGAGATCTTCTACTTCAGGTTCGCGCGCTGCGTTATGGATAATCGTTTGTCCTTTGGCTAAGACTGCGGCCATCATAATATTTTCAGTGCCAGTCACTGTGACAATATCCATCACAATCACCGCACCTTTTAAGCGGCCTTTTACTTTTGCTTTGATATAACCATTGGTTACTTCAATATGAGTACCCATTGCAATCATGCCTTTTAGATGCTGATCAACAGGACGTGTGCCGATTGCGCACCCTCCTGGCAGGGAAACATTGGCTGCACCAAACCGCCCGAGTAAAGGTCCTAAAACTAACACAGATGCACGCATTGTGCGTACAAGTTCATAAGGGGCTTCATAGGAATGAATTTTATTTGCATCCACTTCAATATTGGAGCGCTCATCTAACGTGATACGCGCGCCTAGTTGGCCTAATAAGCTCATAATTGTCATGACATCTTGTAAATGCGGAATATTGCAAATACGCACAGGCGCTGCTGTTAAAAGAGAAGCGGCTAAAATCGGTAATGCGGCATTTTTTGCCCCAGAAATGCGAATTTCACCATTTAAACTATTGTTGCCTTGAATGATTAATTTATCCATAAAATAAGGTGCTCGCTTTATTTTGAAGTGGGGGAATGCCATTGTTCTGGCGTGAATGTTTTGATAGAGATTGCATGGATTGTGCCATTTTGAATATGATCCCCTAACGCTGAATAGACTAATTGTTGTTGCTGCAAACGATTTTTACCAATAAAAACATCACTGATGACGGTTGCTCGGAAATGCCGGCCATCATTGCCTTCCACAACGACTTGCGATCCTGGCACGCCTGACTCAATTATTTTTTTAATTTCTGAAGGACCCATATTATCTTCTGTATTATCATCTCATCATAAACTATCATAAACTGGCTAAGAGTAACGCAAATAGATTATAAACGTCAATCTTAAAATAAATAACTTATAATAAAGCAGTAAAATAACTGGTATGATATTTTAATTTTTAAAATTTTTAAGTTATGACAGAACAACAAATAATGAATACATTTTTGCATATTAATCCAGCAACGGGCGTCTTAAGTCCGGGGCGTTTTTTCCCGACAACGCATTGTGACGATCGTCCAGCGAATATGTTGATCGATATGATTGTTATTCATGGAATTAGCTTGCCACCTGGAGAATTTGGTTCGTCTTATATTGAACAATTTTTTTGTGGCAGCTTGCCTATTGCCATGCATCCTTATTTTGCAACTATTGCGACATTAAAAGTTGCCCCGCATTTATTCATTGATCGTTTAGGTGTGATCACGCAGTTTGTCCCTTTTCATAAAAGAGCATGGCATGCGGGTTTGTCTTCTTTTAAAGAAAAAGAAAATTGCAATGATTTTTCAATTGGCATTGAATTGGAAGGAACAGATGATTTACCTTATGAAAGGATTCAGTATCAAGTATTAGCGCCATTAATCGCCTTATTGATGCGTACTTATCCTGCGATTATTTCTGAGCGCATTGTGGGGCACAGTGATATTGCACCGAATCGTAAAACAGATCCCGGTCCTTTTTTTGATTGGATGCATTTAAAAGACTTATTAAGTTATTTAAGTTATTAAGGATAAGCTGCTTATGATGTTTATTATTATTTTGATTGCATTATTAACAGAACGTTTTTTTGATTGGCAGCCTTTGCGTCACTGGCGTTGGTTTCAAATTTATTTGCACTGGTTTGAGCGAATTTTTAATAAATGGCCGCCGTTTTGTTTGTTTATTTTTGAAGTGTTACCTATTTTGCTTGTGGCAGGTTTTATTGTTCATCTTGCTTTAAGTTGGTTATATGGGCTTCCAGAATTGATTGTAGGTACGGTTATTTTACTTTATTGTTTGGGTCCTGCAAATTGGTGGGAAGAAGCTTATCGAACTATTCCTCAAAAAAATAATATAGAAGCATTGTTTATTGCGGTTAACCAACGTATTTTTGCGGTGATTTTTTGGTTTGTTTTGGCAGGGCCTGTAGGCGCTATTTTCTATCGATTAGTGAACCTGATCAGTGAAAAAACTGAACGGCCGGAGAGTAGCATTGCGACTGCGCTTAAAAAATGGCTGGATTGGCTGCCTATTCGAGTATTGGCTTTATTTTTTGCGTTAGCGGGTCATTTTACGGATGTGTTTGCGTGTATTAAAGAATATTTCTTATCAGGCGTAAATACCAATGATCAGTTTCTGAGTGCTTGTGGCATGAAAGCACTTGATTTAAATGAGCATGCGTTAAACGTGCAAGTGGTTTCTTTGGTTGATCGGGTGTTTATTATGGTATTAGTTTTATTGGCAATTATAGTATTGATTATGGGTTAAATGAAAAAAATAGTGATTAGTTTTTTCTTAGTTTTTGTATTAATCAATACGATTGCTTTAGCATGTGACTTAATTGATGATCGAGGGCAAAAAATAGTGCTGAGTAAGCCTGCTAAACGTGTGATTAGTTTAAGCCCTGATTTAACTGAAATGATTTTTACAATAGGTGGAGAAAAGCAATTAGTAGGCGTAGTTTCTCATAGTGATTATCCTGACGCTGCCAAAAAGCTGCCTATTATTGCCAATTTTAATTATCTTAATATAGAGGCTATTGTACAATTACATCCTGATTTAGTGATTGCGTGGCAACCTGAGCATTTTAATTTACTAAAAAAATTAGGGGTTCCTGTTTATTATGCTAATCCAAAAACTTTATTAGATATACCAAGAACCATGCGTGCTTTGGGTTGTTTATTGGGTCAAGAAAAAAATGCAAAAAAAGCAAGTGATATTTTTTTAAAAAAATATAGTGAGCTTAAGCAAAAATATGCAAAAAATCCGCCGAAAACAGTTTTTTTCCAAATATGGTCTTACCCATTGATGACGATTTCAAACAAGAGTTGGATTAATGATGCATTAAAAATCTGTGGTGGCAAAAATATTTTTGCCGATTTACCAGGTGTTGCGCCTATTGTTAATATTGAAGCGGTTATTGCGCAAAATCCAGATGTCATCCTGGGTACGACTGACCATCAATGGCAACAAAAATGGCAATCCTGGCCTGAATTAACAGCTGTTAAAAATAATGCATTATTTTCAATTGATCCTGATTTAATTGAACGAGCAAGCCCTAGGATATTATTGGGTATCCAGGGTATTTGTCGGGATTTACAGTTTTCAGATAAGGGATAAGGGGTCAAGTCTGGATAATTGATATATCACAAGGATAAGGGGTCAAGTCTGGATAATTGATATATCACTATCCCAAAAAAACATTTGATGGTGGAAATGTCAATTATCCAGACTTGACCCCTTATCCTTATTTTCTCAACCCTTTAGGCTTCTCCTTCAGCGTGCCTGTTGCATCAAAAATTTTATTAAATGCTTTTTGACCTTTTGTGTCTCTAAGAAAGGTTAATGTAAAGAATCCTTTCACGCCTTTAACAGCATGATCTGACATATAGCGTCTTGCTTCTTTAATAATCTCGGGTAACTTGCTGTTGTTGTGACTTTTTTCTTCTTGCAACTGTGCTTGCAGCTTTATTAGATTATCCTTTTTTGATTGTAGTAGATCTGTTCGTGCTATCTGTGTTTCAATGTAGGAAATTAATTCCTTCTTTTCTTTAGTATACTTAGCCTCGCGTTCTATCTCGCGTTCTACTTGATTAATAATCTCGGGTAACTTGCTGTTGTTGTGACTTTTTTCCTGTCTCAGCTGTGATTGCAGCTTGATTAGCTCCTTTTTATCTAATTCTAGTATATCTGTTCGTGTTATCTGTGTTTCAATGCAGGCAACTAATTCCTTCTTTTTATTAACATACTTAGCCTCGCGCAGAAGTAGGTTTTCTATTTTTTCAAAATTGACTGCTGTTGAAGGATTATATGGGAATGTAGACCAATAATTTTGCAGACACTTTAATGCAGTGTAAGTGTAATCAGAATCAGAGCAATTACTTACTGTTCGATTTACATCAGCTCCAGCGTATATTAATGATTCCACCATGGATGCGTTCAGAGCACTGGCAGCAATAGTTAATAAAGGAACAGAACCCCTAAGGCCTGATAGGATATTTGGATCAGCTCCTTGATCTAGTAACGTTGCAACCTCTACAGAGTTATTTTTTACAACGGCACATTTTAACGCCTCATTCAATTTTTTTTGCTTATCCGTAAGAGTATCCTCTAATGTTGGTGCTGATGGAAGAGGAGAAGTAGGTGGAGTTTCTAAGGGAATAGGCTGACGATTCTCAAGCAATGTCAATGCTGCTAATGATCCTGGCCGTAGCAGTTTCTGAGCTGGAGCATCTCTTTGTCTTTGAGCAGTAGGGTCATCTGTATTGATTATGATTCTTGTTGAGGTTTTCACTTTAATATTCTCCTTAGAGGTTAGTGTTGTGATCAATATTAATGCATTAACCTTAAGAAAGACTTAAATTTGCCGATATTTTTTGGTGTCCCCAGGGAAATCGGGTTCAAATAGAAAGAGAAAGAGGGTCAAGTCTGGATAATTGATATATCACTATCCCAAAAAAACATTTGATGAAAATATCAATTATCCAGACTTGACCCCTTATTTTCCCTTATTTTCAATATATCAGCTATGGCCAGACCCTGCAAATAGCTCTTTTCGCTTTGGTCTAAATTAAGGTAGAATAGCGCACAATAAAAAAGCCTAGGAAAAGATAGCATGATAGATGATATTGATCCCACTGAAACGCAAGAATGGCTTGAAGCGCTTGCTTCTGTTATTGAAAATGAAGGAAAAGCGCGTGCTAAGTTTATTATTGAACAATTATTAAAAAATGCATCCGAACAAGGATTGCCAGTTAAGCAAGCTGAATTATCAACAGCTTATTGCAATACGATTCCTGTTGATCAACAACCCCCTTATCCAGGTGATATTGATCTTGAAAGCAAAATTGAGGCGCTCAATCGTTGGAATGCCATCACCATGGTGTTGCGGGCGAAGAAAAAAGTCGGTGGCGTGGGTGGGCATTTGTCTTCTTATGCTTCAATTGCAACTTTGTATGAAGTGGGTTTAAATCATTTTTTTCGAGGAACTGCTGCTGATCAATTGGGCGATTTAGTTTATTTTCAAGGTCATTCCGCAGAAGGTAATTATGCGCGTGCATTTTTAGAAGGTCGATTAACAGCAGACGATCTCGATCATTTTCGTCAAGAAGTGGGACGGACGGGCTTATCTTCTTATCCTCATCCTTGGTTAATGCCTGAGTTTTGGCAATTTGCGACTGTTTCATTAGGGCTAGGTGCGCTGCAAGCGATTTATCAAGCGCGCTTTATGAAATATTTAGAAAGTCGACATTTTCTTGCCGAAAATGATCGTAAAGTATGGGTATTCTGCGGTGATGGTGAAATGGATGAACCTGAATCAATTGCAGGACTCACTTTTGCTGCTCGTGAGAGATTAGATAATCTTATCTATGTGGTCAATTGTAATTTGCAGCGTTTAGATGGCTTGGTTCGCAGCAATGGCAAAATTATTCAAGAATTAGAATCTTTATTCCGTGGCGCAGGTTGGAATGTGATTAAAGTCCTGTGGGATTCTCACTGGGATGCTTTATTTGCTAAAGATACTAAAGGATTATTATTAAAAAGATTAAACGAGTGCGTGGATGGCGAATTACAAACAGCTTATGTAGCAGGCGCTGCCTATTTGCGAGAATTTTTATGTAATGGATCAGATGAGCTGCAAGATTTATTAAAAAATATGTCTGATCAAGAATTAGAACAACTCAATCGCGGTGGTCATGATCGCCTGAAAGTCTATGCAGCCTATGCTAAAGCCGTTGAACATCGCGAGCAACCTACTGTTATTTTAGCGCAAACCGTTAAAGGGTATGGTTTAGGAAAAACAGGTGCCGAAGGTCGCAATATTGCGCATAATCAACTAGACATGAAAAATGAAGAGTTAAATGTTTTTTGTGATCGTTTTCAATTAACATTTGCCGACTCAGATGTGAATGAACTTGCCTTTTACGCACCACCCAAAGACAGTCCTGAAATAAAATATCTGCAAGAAAGACGCGCCATTCTTAAAGGCTATGTGCCTGAACGATTGCCTTTTAGTCAGCCCTTATCGATCCCCCCGCTTGATCATTTTGATATGATATTAAAAGGCACGGGCGATCGCACGATGTCAACGACGATGGTGTTAGGTCGTATTTTTAATGTCTTATTAAAAGATAAAGAATTAGGCAAACGTATCGTGCCTATTTTTTCTGATGAAGTGCGTACGTTTGGTTTGGAGGCGTTATTCCGCCAAATTGGTATTTATTCCCATGCCGGCCAGCTGTATGTTCCAGAAGATAAAGAGCAGTTGATGTATTACCGTGAGTCGGTCGATGGCCAAGTCTTAGAAGAAGGCATTACTGAGGCGGGCAGTATGGCCTCTTGGATTGCAGCGGCGACAGCTTATTCTACGCATCATATTCCGATGGTACCGTTTTTTACTTTTTATTCGATGTTTGGTTTTCAGCGCATAGGGGATTTTATTTGGGCAGCAGCTGACATGCGTGCACGCGGATTTTTAATTGGTGCGACCGCAGGGCGAACGACTCTAGAGGGCGAAGGATTACAGCATCAAGATGGGCAAAGTTTATTGGTCGCATCAACCGTGCCTTCCTGTCGTGCTTATGATCCGACATTTGGTTATGAAATGGCGGTGATTGTGCAGCAGGGTTTAACAGAGATGTTGAAAGATGAAAAAGATGTTTTTTATTATATCACTGCGATGAATGAAAAATATACCCAACCTGCTATGCCAGAAGGTGTTGAAGAAGGCATTATCAAAGGCATGTATTTATTCCAAGCAGCGCCAACAGCTAAAATAAAAGTGCAATTATTAGGCAGTGGGGCGATTTTACGTGAAGTCATTGCGGCAGCAGAATTATTACAAACAGACTTTGAGATAGCAGCGGATGTGTGGAGTGTGACAAGTTTTACAGAATTACGCCGAGAAGCATTAGCCTTAGAAAGAGCAGCATTATTTGCCCCAGAGAAAAAACCAAAAATTAGTTATTTACACACGATGTTAAAAGATCGAGTAGGTCCTATCATTGCTGCAACTGATTATGTACGGGCTTACGCTGATTTAATTCGACCTTTTATTTCTACAGGGTCATCCTATACTGTTCTGGGAACAGATGGTTACGGTCGTAGTGATTCTCGCGAACGATTACGAGATTTTTTTGAAGTGGATCGTTATCATATTGTAATAGCTGCGCTCTATGCGTTAGCAAAAGAAAAAACGATTGCAGCGTCAATAGTGACGAGTGCATTAAAAAAATATAAGATTGACCCTAACAAACCTAATCCTGCGACAGTTTAAGGGAGAATAACTTTGACCCAAAATATCACGGTACCTGATTTAGGCGGCGCAACTGATGTTGATGTGATTGAAGTATTAGTAAAAGTAGGTGATAGCGTAAAAATAGACACACCACTTGCGACATTAGAATCAGATAAAGCGACCATGGATTTACCTTCTTCAGCAGAAGGTATTATCAAAGAATTAAAAATCAAAACAGGTGATAAAGTATCACAAGGCACAATTGTTGCAGTGGTTGAATCAGCAAAAGCCAGTCACAAAAAAACAGCTGCAATATCCGAACCTGCCACAGAAAAAAAGCCATCTGTTAAAAAAGAAGAAGAATCTCCTATTCCTGATGAGCCTAAAAATGGCACGGTGATTCCAGCGGGTCACAATGCAGATGTGCATGCAGGTCCTGCGGTTAGAAAATTAGCCCGTGAATTTGGGGTAAATCTGATGGAAGTGAAATCATCAGGCCCTAAAGATCGTATTGTTATTGCTGATGTGCAAACGTATGTTAAAGCAAAACTCTCACAGGTTGCTGTGAGTCATAATGCATTACCAGCGCCACCCATAGTAGATTTCAGCAAGTTTGGCACAGTTGAGGTGCAACCCCTTTCTCGCATTAAAAAATTATCGGGTAAAAATCTACATCGAAATTGGTTGCTCGTGCCGCACGTGACCCAATTTGGTGAAGCAGATATTACTGAGCTTGAAGATTTTCGCACGCTGCAAAAAACTATTTTTGAAAAACAAGGCATTAAGTTAACGCCGTTAGTTTTTATTTTAAAAGCGGTGGCGTCTGCTTTAAGAACTTTTCCGACTTTTAATGCATCCCTTGATGCGACAGGGGATAATCTTATTTTAAAAAAATATATTCATATTGGTGTTGCGGTGGATACACCTGATGGTTTAGTGGTTCCAGTGATTCGTCATGTGGATCAAAAAGGCATGGCAGAGCTTGCCAAAGAATTAAGTATTTTAAGCGATAAAGCACGCAAAAAACAGTTAATGCCAAATGATATGCAAGGTGGTACTTTTTCAATTTCAAGTTTAGGCGGAATAGGCGGAACGGCATTTACGCCGATTGTGAATGTGCCAGAGGTTGCAATTTTAGGCATATCAAAATCATCTATTAAACCCATTTATCAAAATAATGCATTTCAACCGCGACTCATGTTGCCTTTATCGCTTTCTTATGATCACCGAGTGATTGATGGGGCAGAGGGTGCAAGATTTATTGCATTTTTATCGACAGTTCTAAGCGATATTCGGCATTTATTGTTATAAATATTGTTATAAATATATTGTTATAAAAAGATAGGAAAACATAAAAATGAGTACTGATTTACAAACTGAAGTAGTGGTAATAGGTAGCGGCCCTGGGGGTTATACAGCCGCTTTTCGCGCAGCCGATTTAGGAAAAAAAGTGATTCTTGTGGAACGTTATTCTAATATTGGTGGTGTTTGCTTAAATGTTGGCTGCATTCCATCGAAGGCATTACTTCATGCAGCCAAAGTAATTGATGAAGCACATGAGATAAATCAATGCGGCATTGAATTTGCATCTCCTAAAATTGATACTAAAAAATTAGTTGATTGGAAAAATAAAGTGGTTAATCGTTTAACCGGTGGCTTAAAAACCCTCGCAAAACAACGTAAAGTTGAGATAGTGCAAGGCGTTGCTAATTTTATCAATGATCATCAGCTAAGTATTGAAACAACAGAAGGCAAAAAAACCATTCAATTTGAGAAAGCCATTATTGCTGTTGGTTCACGCCCAGTTAAATTACCTTTTTTACCAGATGATCCACGCATTATTGACTCAACAGGTGCTTTAGAACTTGAAGACACGAAAGGTAAATTATTAGTAATTGGTGGCGGTATTATAGGCCTTGAGATGGCAACGGTTTACGATGCATTAGGTGCTGACATTACGATTGTTGAATTAATGGATCAAATTATTCCTGGATGTGATAAAGACATTGTGATGCCGCTTTATAAGCGCATTCAAAAGCGTTACAAAAATATTTTATTAAAAACTAAAGTGACAAAAGTGGAAGCAAAAAAAGACGGTCTGTGGGTTACATTTGAAGGAGAAAATGCACCTGACAAACCTGAACGTTTTGACCGTATTTTATGTGCGGTGGGTCGCAGACCCAATGGGGATCAAATCTCTGCTGATAAAGCGGGCGTTAAAGTAGATGAGCGTGGTTTCATTGCGGTAGATAAGCAACTCAAAACTAATATTCCACATATTTTTGCGATTGGCGATGTCTGTGGTAACCCAATGTTAGCCCACAAAGCCATCCCAGAAGGCCGGATTGCGGCCGAAGTGATTGCAGGCAGAAAACATTATTTCGACCCGCGTTGTATTCCGAGTGTGGCTTATACTGACCCAGAAGTCGCATGGACTGGAATGACCGAAAATGAAGCAAAAGCCAAAGGCATTGCTTATGGTAAGGGTGTCTTTCCTTGGGCGGCTAGTGGTCGGGCGTTAAGTATTGGTCGGGATGAAGGTTTAACTAAGTTATTGATTGATGAAAAAACCCACCGTGTCCTAGGGGGGGCAGCTGTTGGTCCCAATGCCGGTGAATTAATGGCGTCTATCGGGCTTGCAATTGAGATGGGTTGTGATGTTGAAGATATTTCTCTAACGATTCATCCACATCCCACTTTATCTGAAACCATACCGTTGGCCGCTGAAGTGTTTGAAGGCACGATTACGGATCTTTATTTGCCGAAGAGGAAAGAGGATAAAAAGAGTTGATATCATATGCCTATTGAAATTGATGTTAATGAAAAAGGATTAATTATCCAGCCGGTCGCCGTTCAGTCGAAGAAACAGCTTATTTTTAGTGAAGCGCAATTATTAAAAGGTTTAACAGCAAAAAAAGCACATGCAGATGAATTAGCAAGAATTTTACACGAAACTGTCATTTATTGACAGTTTCGTGTAAATATTTAACGTCAATATTACGCAAGGAAATCTTAATTCACTGAAATATAATAAAATTTTGTCATTTCCGCGCAGGCTAACGATCATTTATACACTTCATTTAATATTGCCTTAATATTTACCTGGTAAGCTATTAGCAATTGAATATCACCACGAATTTTGAAAAAACGAGGTACTAGTATGTCGTCATCTAGAAAAAGAAGTGATTTATATTGGAGAAAAACCCAATTGTCTATAGCAAATATAGTAGAAGGTGGGAGAAATGCTGGGATTTCTGTTCTTGATCAAATAGCAATAGAGGATAAGTGTTCTTCTGTTTCTCATTTAAGTTCTGATAAGGAATGTGTAGAAAAATACTTCATAAATACGGATGAAAATTCGAATCAGTCGATAATTCCACAGCTTGAAAGATTTTTTAGGAGCAGACGTCTGTGCGATATAGCGACTAGCCCTTTTCTGCTGGGTGAAGTTATTTTAAAATATGCCGGAGCGCCATTTACACATTGTTACAATTACTTCTGGGAACTTTTTAATAAATCTAGGGAGGAGGAGCAAAAACAAAAAACTGGCTGGACATCTGCCTCAGTAGGAAGTGCAATAGGAATAGGTCTATTCTTTATTCTCAACGCAGTAATAGCGCAACCCTTGTTTTATTTAGGTAATGTATTAGCTCATGCAAGACATTTTACTGATGGAGTCCTAAATTTAATTTATTGCATGGTTACTGCGAATAAGAAGAAAGCGGCAACTTGTCTGGAGGTTATCGGCAAGAGTTTTCTTAATTTAGTGGTCGATTTTGCCGTAGGTTTAGTGTGTTATGGATTGGCGGCGGTATGTAGTGTTGTTCCATTTCTTCAGCCAGCGGTTCCTGTGTTCACAAGTCTAGCAACACCTCTTCATGGTTCTTTTGTAAATATAATAGTTAACTTTTTTACCCAACCTACGAAGAATATTGTAAAATTAGTGGGTTCTAAAAGTCTAAGTAGTGGTGTTGGGCAGAGTTCTGCAACTGTAGTAATGCAAAGTTTGGGTTGTACTTTAACTAATTGCTTAAATTCTCAGCTTACTACGGGAGTATTACGTGTTAAAGATGGCGAAGAAAGGAGCGTAAGTGTCTATGCTGAAGGAAGCAAGCTTCTTGATGATGCTGATACTCAGAGTGTAACGTCTCAGAATAATGTTGGAGGTTGGGCCTATAAAATGGAGTAATGAGTGATGGTGGATAAGTGATTATTCTGCCTCATGTCTCCCACAAGACCTCCTCGCCAGAGGTCTCTTGTGGGAGAATCCTTGCAATAATAAACAACAAATCCGACAATCGATTGATATACCGTAACATTTCTTCATTCAATTTTTCATCTTGATTTAATGTCACCAATCTTCGTTCCGCTCTTCGACAAATCGTCCGCGCTAAATGACAGGTCGCCGATTTTAAATTTCCCCCTGGTAAAATAAATTCTTTCAAAGGCGGTAACGTTGCATTCCATTCTTGAATTTTTTGTTCTATGCGTTCAATTTGTTTTTTCCCTATTATTATTCGATAAGGCGGGCAAAGTTCGCCGCCTAAATCAAATAAATCTTGCTGAATTTGTAAAAGAGTAGTCGTGATGTCTGAATTCTCTGGTTTATAGGCGATCACTAAGCCAATTGCGCTATTTAATTCATCAAGTGATCCTAACGCTTCAATACGCGGATGATCCTTGAGCAGCGTTTTTTTATCCCCTAAATGCGTCGTTCCATAGTCTCCTTTACGCGTGACAATTTTAGAAAGTCGATAGCCCATTGCAACCTCTTCTAGTATAATTTCTAGTATAATTTTTCATGATTGCTTGAGAGTTTACGTTTATGCTACGTCAGGTGCAAGAAACAGATAACCTACAACTGGTGATCATTGAAGAAGCAGCTCAAGTCTCTCCTTGGTCATTGGAAGTGTTTGAACGCTGTTTTACCGCAGGCAGTCTGGGTTGGGTGATCGAATATGATCAGCAAGTGGTCGGATTTGTGATTATTTTAATTCAAGTCGGAGAGGGGCATATTTTAAATTTATGTGTTCATCCACATTATCAACATCAAGGCTTTGGTGAGAAGCTTTTGAAAAAAGTCTTCCAAGTAGCCGAACAACAAAAAGCAACTATTATCTATTTAGAAGTCAGAATCACTAATCATCGCGCTATTCGGTTATATAAAAAATTAGGATTTCAACTGATTAGTTCGCGAAAAAATTATTATACAACGAGCGATGGCCATAAAGAAGATGCTTTAATATTTGCGCAAGCAATGAAAGCAGAGTAAAATCAGCTGTTTTTAGACTTCCTAATTTATGTCGCCTATCACTCAAGCACTCAAAAAACGCCGCACGTTTGCTATTATTTCGCATCCTGATGCCGGCAAAACAACCCTCACCGAAAAATTATTATTATTTGGCGGTGCGATTCAATTAGCTGGTACGGTCAAAGGCCGTAAATCTTCTCGGCATGCGACATCAGATTGGATGGAACTTGAAAAGCAACGGGGTATTTCTGTCACGACTTCTGTGATGCAATTTCCTTATCAATCTTATATTATGAATTTATTAGATACTCCGGGACATGCGGATTTTTCTGAAGATACCTATCGGACTTTAACCGCAGTGGATGCAGCGCTGATGGTGATTGATGCGGCGAAAGGGGTTGAGGATCGTACGATTAAGTTACTTGAAGTCTGCCGATTACGCAATACGCCTATTATTACTTTTATTAATAAAATGGATCGTGACAGTCGTGATGCAATTGAGTTATTAGATGAAATTGAAACGATTTTAAAAATACGTTGCGCACCGATTACATGGCCAATTGGTATGGGACGAGATTTTAAAGGGGTTTATCATTTATCTGAAGATGCCGTTTACTTATATGAACCGGGTAAAAATGCGGTGTTGCAACAAGGCACGCAAATTGTCGGATTAGATAATCCTAAGCTTGATAGTCTCTTGCAAGATTTATCCAGCGAATTACGACAAAATATTGAATTAGTAAAAGGCGCCAGTCATGAATTTAATCAAACTGCTTTTTTAAGAGGGGAATTAACGCCAGTTTTTTTTGGTTCGGCTTTAAATAATTTTGGTGTGCGGGAATTGTTAGAGGCTTTTGCAAATTACGCGCCAGAGCCGCAACCTCGTGAAACTAAAACACGCATTGTGGAACCAGAAGAAGAAAAATTCTCTGGATTTGTTTTTAAGATTCAGGCCAATATGGATCCCGGTCATCGTGATCGCATTGCTTTTTTACGTGTTTGTTCTGGTAAATATGTACAAGGTATGAAAATGTTTCAAGTGGGTTTAAATCGAGAAGTTAAAATTGGTCAAGCATTAACTTTTATGGCTGCTGATCGCGAGCAAGTGAGCGAGGCGTATCCTGGGGATATTATTGGTCTTTATAATCATGGCACGATTCAAATTGGTGATACTTTTACGGAAGGAGAATCTTTAAAATTTACTGGGATTCCTTATTTTGCGCCAGAATTATTTCGCCTAGTCCGTTTAAAAGACCCGTTAAAATTAAAAGCGTTACAAAAAGGTTTGCAACAATTATCAGAAGAAGGTGCCACCCAATTATTTCGCCCGCTCAATAGTAATCAGCTGATTTTAGGCGCTGTTGGGATGTTACAATTTGATGTCGTTGCCTATAGATTAAAGCATGAATACAATGTTGATTGCGTTTATGAAAGTGTTTCAGTAGTCGCCGCCCGCTGGATAGTTTGTGCTGATGCAAAAAAATTAGCAGAATTCAAAGTTAAAGCTTTTGATCAATTAGCATTAGACGGCAGTGAGCATTTAACCTATTTAGCGCCGAGTCGAGTGAACTTAAATTTAATGATGGAAC
>Ga0207010_1023_pt1 | contig 44203 bp, 44 predicted proteins | sample Alteio_BWMinCont_82_FD_153465 | JGI IMG/M metagenome (GOLD analysis project Ga0207010, IMG submission 153465) | Enriched cells from forest soil in Barre Woods Harvard Forest LTER site, Petersham, Massachusetts, United States -... | ecosystem: Environmental > Terrestrial > Soil > Temperate forest >...
TTGGAAATCTTGTAATTCACTCTTTAATTTTTCTATTTTATAGGCTCGACAAGCTTGTACCATAGTCGGATCGACAGTCACTGTTGATACTGTTTGACCTAATAGAACAGGCTTCATACAATCATGCCAAAATTGTTTTCCAGGGGTTGTCGTCCGTGAAAAACCAGCTGCTAAACAACTTTTCACAATAGTAACACAAGGATTATTTGCTGAGTCATCTGTGGCTGAAGTCATCATCGTATCATCTGCCATCACTTGCTGAGCACAAATAATAGCTGATAATAGAAGAATAGTTTTAATTTTACGCATTTTAGAGTCCTCCTAGTAGGATTACTTCTCTATTTTAATCCATTCCCTCAAAAATAAGTGATTAAACTTCTGAAAATGATTAATATTTGTTTAGTTACGATGATGTTGTATATATTTTAATTTCAAGCCATTTCAGATTGTATTTTAGTCGAGAATAATCTGCCGCCCAATAAGTTAATACATAATCCGGCAATGACTAAAAAACCAGCCATTAATTTCCAAAGGAAAAAAGGTTCATGCAAGAAAACGACTGAGCCTAATATACCAACAATGGGAACTAATAAGTTAAATGGGACTACCATACTGACCGGATAACGACTAAGCAACCAATTCCAAACGCCATATCCCACCCATGTGGAGGCATAAACTATATACATGACTGAACTGACGCCGGTCCAGGTTAAATGCTGATAACTACTTATAAGGCTATGCGTGCCTTCAAGGAAAAAAGCAAGTAAAAGCATCGGAAAGGATGCAAAAAAGCTACCCCAGACAACTAAAGCAATCATATTCACATGACTTATTTTTTTAGTAATTAAGTTACCCAATCCCCATGCAGCGGATGCTGCGAGGATAAATAAAAATCCCCCTAATGAGATAGTCTTATCAAAGTGTAGCGCAACTAATCCAATGCCAGTAAAAGAAATAAGTGCACCTATTAGCTGCCAAATATAAGGTATTTCTCCCAAAAAAATAGCAGCAAAAAACATACTGAAAAATATTTGAACTTGAGTGAGTAACGATGCCATCCCGGGTGTCATTCCTGCCTGCATGCCCATAAACAGCATGGAAAACTGCAAAGCAAACATAACGCATCCATATAGTGCGATTATTTTAAAGGGAGCTGCGGGTTTTTTTATGAAAAAAATAGCAGGAAAACTGGCTAAAATAAATCGTATAGCGCAAAGAAATAATGGTGAGATTTCTTCAAGACTGATCTTAATAAACAGAAAATTAAGCCCCCAAACAACGACAACTAATAGAGCCAATAATAAATGGGCGAAAGGCATATCAAGCATCTCTCTTTTGAAATTTAAAAATTGGCTAATATTAGCATAAAAATATAAATACAGATAATTTTTTTATCTATTATCTTGATTAGACCAAACTTCTTCTGACTCTTTTTTAAAAAGCCTATTTTATATCATCGCCTATATTACAGCTTTGATCGCATCGACTACTCTAAAAATAATGGACTCATCCATATCAACAAATAAAGGTAAACGAAGCAATCGTTCGGATAATGATTCTGTTTCAGCTAAAATACCCTGAAATTTACCGTATTTTTTCCCAGCCGGAGAATTGTGTAATGGGACATAATGAGCAACAGAAGAAATACCCCGTGTTTTAAGCATATTTAATAATTGCATACGTTTTTCAGCATGAGGCAGTAAAATATAATACATATGCCCATTGTGTTCGCAACCTTCTGGAATAATGGGACGGCGGATCAAATCGGCTGTTTCTAAATCTGCAAATGCAGCATGATACATATCCCAAAGTTTTAATCGTCGCGCAGTAATGGATTCTGCTTGTTCTAGTTGTGCTAGTAGGAAGGCTGCAATTAATTCACTGGGTAAAAAAGAAGAACCGACATGTTGCCAAGTATATTGATCTATCTGTTGACGACGTGAATGGCTACGATCTGTGCCTTTTTCACGAATAATTTCTGCTAATTCATTATATGTTTCATGATTTATTAATAATGCCCCACCCTCACCTGAAATAATATTTTTTGTATCATGAAAACTGTAAGTGCCAAAATGTCCTAATGTTCCTAAAAATTGGTTTTTATATTTAGCCATGACGCCTTGTGCCGCATCTTCGATAACATATAAATGATGTTTTTTGGCAATTTGTAAAATAGTATCCATTTCGCAGGCAACACCTGCATAATGAACAGGAACGATAGCTTTTGTTTTAGCAGTAATTGCGCTTTCAATTTTCGTTTCATCTAAATTTAAAGTATCATTGCGAATATCAACAAAATGCGGGACACCGCCTCTTAACACGAATGCATTTGCAGTGGATACAAATGTATAAGATGGCATGATGATTTCATCTCCTGGTTGAATATCCAAGAGTAAAGCAGTCATTTCTAATGCTGCTGTGCAAGAATGTGTTAATAATGCTTTTTGACAATTAAATAATTTTTGCATCAACGCATGACATTGCTGGGTGAAAGTACCATCGCCATGTAATGTCGTTGCTTTTGAAATATAATCATATTCTTTACCGGTAAGATGAATTTTAACAAATGGAATGCTAATCATGTAGTATCCTTTAAAGTTATAACTATTATTTAAGTCCTTCTTCTTTTTGTTGACGAATTTCAGCAAAAATCCCTAAGCAGAAAATAATCATTACAAAAAGAGGTAATGCAAGGCTTACAAATGGATTAGGTGAATGTAACCCGATTATTTTAAAAATAAAATTTTGTACCAATAGAGTAATTGTACTTGCGATCAATATAAAAATAATACAAGCAATCCAGTACCAAAGTGCAGATTTATCTTTTAAAAATAAACTGGGATTTTTGAATGATTTTGGTAAATCTTGTATTAACCACATCACCGCTGATCTTCGCAAATGAGGCTTTTCAAATAAATCCATTAATACATAATAACCATCTAAATCTTGTAAGGGACTTAGCATACGAAATGCTGAAATATAAGTATATAACGCAAACAACCACAAAAAACATTGGATATAAGTATTAGAAATAACAAAAATGAGTAAAGCAGATATCCCGGCGGTTAAAAAATCAGTAAAAATACCTGCCAAATTAACAAAAATACGTGGCCCACGCGCTCCTAGCCACATATCTGAGGTATCCGTAAATGCAACCGGACCTAACCAATACCATCCTACCCCCATATAATGCACCTCAAAGCCATATGATTTAGTTGCTAATGCATGACCTAATTCATGTAGTACCACTGATAGCAGCATAAAAGGAAATATTAAAATAATCATTAGCAAAGTATCATGTGTAGATTTAAATGAATGTAATACTTTAGGCGTTGCAAAACCAAATGCAATTAATCCTAAGAAAACTAGCAGGAAAAAAATGATTTTGCCTAAACGCGTAAAAAATAAATAAGCAAATTTATTATAAAAAGGCGTTAGCCAGGTTTCTGTATCACCTATTGCGATTTTTGCTTCTAAGATACGTTTAGCTTTCATCATACATTTAACCCAAAAAGATTGTTTTTCATCTTTGGATTGTTGTGTTACTTCTACATTTTCAATAAATCCATTTTTAGCTAATTTATAAAGTAATGCGGCAACAATATTAGGCGCAAATAAATTAAATTGATCGGCTAAATGCATGGTAATTTCTTGCATGGTTTTTTGACCATCCAATTGTTGCCAAATGAACCAGCCTTCGGTTGATAATTTAAAATATTGTCCAGTGAGTCTGTTTTTGAGAATGACAGTTTTTTGCCCATCAGCAGTCACGCGATGATGATGGGTAATGCTTGAATTTTGTATGGGGCGACTACGGTCAATCATTAAAGTCATAAACATAGCTGCAATATTATCATCCGTTTCAAGTAATTCAGTTAGATAAATATGCTTTAACTCTAATAACTGACAGTCGGATTGAGCTTTAGCCGTTGCATTGCGGGTCATATGTGTAATTAAAGTGGCTTCTCCAAATAAGGTAGGTGATTTTAAAATGGCTAACTGATGGGTTCCATCTGCAGTTTGCGTCAGGATTTCAACTTCACCTTTACGTATTAAATAGGATCGATCGCCTATGTCTCCTTCTTTGAAAATAATTTTATTTTTTTTAACAGAAATTTCTTCAATTTTTTTTGCAAGCCATTTAAGACGTTCATGAGATAAGTAACTAAAAGGTAAAGATTGTTTAATCAATTGCATACGTAACATTTGTTCGGTTGCATTCATCATGTCAACTTGTAAGTTAGGATAGATTTTAAAAAAATCTTGAAGGGATTTTAGATTAAGATGAAGTAATAGCATATCAGACAGGGCAATAATATTTGCTGTACGCATCCCTGTTTTAGAGTAAAATCCTGTATCATTTAACCCAATTGCTTCGCCTTTTTGTAAAGTGGCAACGGGTATTTTTATTATTTTCTTTTTCTTAGTGATTTTTTTTATTTTAATAATATCGCGGCTCACTTCAGCCATACCTGTTGCAATAATAAAAATACTATCGACAACAGTATCTTGGGTGACAATAATGTCACCTTGAGTGTAACGTACTTCAGTCATTTGCAAGACAAGCGCTTCAGTTTGTTTAGCAGTAAAAGAATTAAAACACGGTAAACCAGCTAGTAATATTTTACGTTGTGATAAGCTAATTGTTTCTTCCGTTAAACATTGCATAACTGATGCTCCACTATCTTAATTTTATTATACTATGATACAATTATTTTTTGTTGAAAAATCAATAGGAAATGTGGACGATGAGTAATTTACAGGATGTTTTACAACTTTGGCAAAATGATTTAACTTTTCGGCTGCAATTTAAAAAAAATCCTGAAGAAGCGCTAAAAAAAGCACAAATTGAATTATCTGCTGCTGATCTTGATAAAGTTAAAAAAATGATAAAACATGCTGATTCAGGGGATGAAAATTTAGATGAACGTATTAGCAAATAATCATTCAGCTAATTGTATTCTGTCAATGGAAGTGTATATTACACTTATTTTATTTTATTTTAATTTAGTTTAATTGATTGAGAGAGTCATGAGACGTGAATCAATGGAGTTTGATGTTGCAATCGTTGGTGGGGGTCCTGCTGGATTAACAGCTGCGATTAGGCTTTTGCAATGTGATCCCAATTTGAATATTTGCATCTTAGAAAAAGGGGATGCAATCGGCGCACATATTTTATCAGGTGCTGTATTAGAACCCCGCGCTTTAAACGAATTAATCCCTAATTGGTTGGAAAAAAATGCGTTTTCTGCAACCAATGTACTGCAGGATCAATTTGTATTTTTAACAGAAAAAAAATCTTATCGTTTACCTACACCGCAGCCCATGCATAATCAAGGAAATTATATTATTAGTTTAGGGCAATTTTGCCAATTTCTTGCAGAAGAAGCAGAAAAATTAGGCGCAAATATTTTCCCTGGGTTTGCTGTGACTGAAGTTTTATATGATGAAAAAAATCAAGTCATTGGCGTTGCAACAGGTGATAAGGGTATTGATAGATTTGGCGTGCCCAAAGCAGGATTTCAGGCAGGTTTTAACTTGTATGCTAAACAAACTTTATTTGCTGAAGGATGTCGTGGTTCTCTTACTCAGACTTTATTTAAAAAATTTAATTTAACTCAAAATTGCAATCCGCAAACTTATGGATTAGGTCTTAAAGAATTATGGGAAATCCCGCAGGAGTACCATCAAGCAGGATCTGTCATGCATTCTATTGGCTGGCCGTTAGATAATAAAACTTATGGGGGTTCTTTTGTTTATCAATTTGATAATAATCAGTTGGCGATTGGTTTTGTTGTGGGACTGGATTATCAAAATCCTTATCTTAATCCCTATGAAGAATTTCAACGTTTTAAAACCCATCCAATTGTTCGCGCTTTACTGGAAAAGGGTAAACGTATTGCTTATGGCGCACGCGCTTTAAATGAAGGTGGTTATCAATCTATCCCTAAATTGACTTTTCCCGGTGGATTAATTATTGGCTGTGCGGCTGGTTTTTTAAATGTACCCAAAATTAAAGGCATTCATACTGCTATGAAATCTGGGATGATTGCAGCGGAAAGTATTTTTCAAGCGTTACAAGAACAGCACTCTCAATCTATAGAGTGTCATCGCTATTCTGAAGAAATAGCTAAAAGTTGGGTGATGCAAGAATTAAAAAAAGTTCGTAATATTCGTCCTGCTATGAATTGGGGACTTTGGCCGGGCTTAGTATATGCTGCAGTGGATACTTATATTTTACGAGGAAAAGCGCCCTGGACATTTAAAAATCATGCGGATCACTTACAATTAAAAAAAGCAGAGGATTCAATAAAAATAACTTATCCAAAACATGATAATACAATAACTTTTGATTTAATGAGTTCTGTTTTTTTAACAAATGCTATTCATGATGAGGATCAACCTTGTCATTTAAAATTAGCTGATCTAGCTATACCTGTTAATGTGAATTTAAAATATTATGCAGGCCCTGAGCAACGTTATTGTCCTGCAGGTGTATATGAATTTGTTGAAGATAAAGATCAAATATTTAAATTTCAAATGAACGCAGCAAATTGTATTCAGTGTAAAGCCTGTGATATTAAAGATCCTAAACAAAATATTACGTGGACCCCACCCGAAGGCGGATCGGGTCCACAATATTTTATCTTGTGATTTTTTTATTTAAGCAAAATGATTTTGCTTGGCAAGCGTCACTCGTTGGGCTTGTAAGCCACGAGTGGCAATATGGGTTAAAAAACGCACTTTATCACCTACCGATAATTTTTTAAATCGTGGAAAAGCAACGCTTGCAGCAGTAAAGTATCGTTCATCGCCATCTACCCCTTCGATAAAGCCATAACCTTCTTCTGGGAATAATCGAATGATTTCACCATGTGAGGCTTTATCATGATGTTTGACATGACCTCTTTTTCGCTGTGCATAGGATTCTAATTGTCTGGCTAATGCATGAAAGGCATCTCGAATGGCTATATAAACATCTTCATTTTTTTTATGAGTCACAACCAGTTCTTTGCCTGGGACAGATAGATCCACTTTTACGTTAAATAATTTCCCCTGATGTTTATGTTTTTGCGGCATTTCCACCACCACGCGGCAACTATTTATGTGTTGATGAAATTGAGTGAGTTTTTGGGCTTTTTCTTGAATGTGAGTTTCTAAAGCGTCGGAATTAGGAATATCACGAATAGTAATTTGAGCTAATTGCATAGTAACCTCCCCATTATTATGTTTATATTGGGGTACATCCTGTACCAATAACACAACACATTGAAATGATTCATTTACCTTATACTTATATTATAAGCATAGATTCTGTTTTTTTCATACTTTCTTATTAATAAATTTTTATTAAAATAAAAATATAATATTAATAATTATAATATTAACAATTAGTTAGCTATTTTCAAAATAACGGCTAACTTCTGCAACTGAAATATTTTCTAAATCATTTGGTTGCCAATTAGGGTTTTTATCTTTATCAATGACAACAGCTCGAATCCCTTCAAAAAAATCATGAGATTGTAAAAAATGCATCATCATGGATGATTCCATTTGCATGCAATCATCAAAATTAAGTAATTGACCTTGTTGCAAAGCTTTTAAAGTCACTTTTAGACTCATAGGCGATTTAGTTTGAATGACTTGACCGATCTTTTGCGCGAAAATATTTTCAGAGGTTGTCAGTGCTTTTATAATTTCTTCTATAGTATTTTTAGAAAAAATAGACTTAATTAAATCTTTCTGCAAAAATAATGGTGAAGAGGATATATTTTTTGTCGAAAATTTTTGAATAATGTCTGTTACATTTTTTTTATCAGGTAAGGGGGTATTCACTAGCGTTTGAATCAAATCAGTTTGGGCTTCAACTGGAATGATATAATCAATAAGACCTAGTTTTAAACAATCTTCGGAAGAAATTTTTTCGCCAGATAATCCTAAATAAAACCCAAAATAGTAAGGTACATGTGATAAAAAATAAGTTGCACCCACATCCGGGAAAAAACCAATGCCAGTTTCAGGCATGGCAAATTGAAAGTTTTCAGTTGCAACACGATGCGATCCATTAATAGAAATACCAGCACCCCCACCCATGGTTAGACCATTTAATAAAGCAATATAAGGTTTAGGATAATGAAAAATTTGGCGATTCACTTGATATTCATCTAAAAAAAATTGTGGTAAATCAGCTGCGTTTGCCATTTTTTTTTCATAAGCATAACGAATATCTCCTCCGGCAGAAAAAGCACGTCCTTTTGTTGCTAAGACTATGACTGCTTTAATAGATGATTGCGTTTGCCATTTTGTTAATTGCTGGTGCATTGCATTGAACATAGCGTGATTCAATGCATTTAATACCGAGGGGCGATTAAGAGTCATGAGACCTATATCACCATAACGACCTGAAAGTTCTGCAAAAAGAATATCAGAATGCTTTTCCATATTTTTTCCTAAAAATTTACTTTGCATTTATTTTATAACATTTTGATCTTATTAAATAATAATTTTTTCGCACGTCCTTTGTTTTGGGATAGAATAAAAAGAGGTAAGGACAGGGAAAAAGCTGCAAGGAGCGCTCCATAACAATTTTGTTAAGGAGTTCCCTCACATGAGGTTTATCATACAGTATCTACTTGTTTTAACTCTTTTATTTTTAACAAGCCCTATTATCAACGCAGCGTTATATGGCACCAAAATATGTGATAGTCGTGATCTTTATTGCTATAAAGTAAAACGCGGTGATACTTGGGATAAGTTATTTACTGATTCAAAAGTGCGAGATATTGTTATGCGAATTAATCGCATGAATACTCGCATACATCCTGGGATGATTATTGCAATACCTCATGACTTAAGTAATTTAAATTTATTAGAATGGTCGCCAATGAGTGCACAGATTAGTCCGCCTGGAAAAAAAATAATTATTGTTTCATTATCGAAGTTGGCTTTTGGTGCCTATACGGCAGGAGGGCAGCTCGTGCATTGGGGGCCTGTTTCAGGCGCAAGAGGTTATTGTCCTGATATTCATCGAGGGTGTCATACACCACAAGGAACTTTTGCTATTTATAATAAAGAAGGCTTCGGTTGTATTTCGACTAAATTTCCAGTTGGGCGTGGCGGTGCACCTATGCCTTATTGTATGTATTTTAAAGGCGGATTTGCATTACATGGTTCTTATGAAGTGCCTGGATACAATGCTAGTCATGGTTGTGTGCGTCTCTTTGTTGATGATGCGCAGTGGTTAAATCAAGATTTTACCGCAGGCGTACCCAATGTTCCTGTTATTATAGGAGGCGGTGCTTAAACACTTTCTATTCATGAAGTAATTGAAGATGAGTAGCAGTCATAGGCGCACGGCTTTTGACAGCTAGATATAAAATGACAAGACTGAATAGACCAATGACTAAAAAATCCCAACCAAAAGGAATGATGTTCTTCCCACCAAAGGATCCTAAATAAGAAATAATAGTTAATCCTACTAGATAAGGCATCACCCATAGTATCGATTTAAATCCTAAAGGCGTCATGGGTAGTTTTTTTCGAAAATAGGCAATTATAAAAAATAAAAAACCAATACTCATAGCAATCATTAGCTTATAGATTGTATCCCAACCAGTCCAATAGCTCATGAGATTACAAAAATAAAAAGCAAACAAACAAATCAATGTTGGAAAAGGTAAGCGAAATAATCTCTTTTCATTGGGTAATTCACGACGAAAACAAAGTAGTGCGATTGGGCCAATTGCATAGGAAATAACCATTCCAGAGACTAAAAAACTCACCATGGCTTGCCAACCAGAAAAAGGTAAAAACAGTAACATGCCAATGAAAAAATTAATGATAATAGCTGCCACTGGAAAATTTTGTTTATTTAAATAAGAAAGAAATTTTGGGACATATCCTATTTGGCTCATGGCGTATAGAATACGGGCAGTTGATGTGACATAAATCAAACCAGCGCCTGAGGGAGAAATAGTTGCATCGACATACAATAATTTCAAAAGCCAAATTAATCCTAATGTGGCTGCGAGTCCCGCAAAAGGTCCGACGTCTCCAACAAAATTTAAGTTTTGCCAACCTTGCGCTAAATGACTTGGAGAAATTGCGCCAATAAAAGCAATTTGCAATCCTAAATATAATAAAAGACAGCAAAGCACAGATCCCACAATCGCCAAAGGAATGGCAATGGCGGATCGCATAGCTTCTCCTGCCAGTTCAACGCCATGTTTAAAGCCAGTAAAAGCAAATGCAACACCACCTGATGCGACCGCGACTAAGATGGCATGCCATCCTTGTGGGGTGAAACTGGTTTTTAGATCTATAAAATTAACAGAATGAAAACTGACATATATTAAAGCAAGAATGGTTAAAAAAATAACAGCTACTTTGAAGAAAAAGATAAAAAAATTAAAACGAATTAATCCGTTAAAACTGACAACATTAATAATACAAAATAGTAACATTAATACAGTTGCCCATAGCAAACCCATACTGGTTAAAATAGGAATATCATTTTTAAGCTGAGTTAAAGAAGTAAAATAAGTTGAGGCATATTGTAAAACAGCTTGCACCTCAATGGGTGCCATTGTTAAAGCCGCTAACCAAGCAAGCCAAGTTAAAGTAAAGCTTGTGAAAATACCATGACTTAATTGAGGAATTTGTGCAGTGCCGCCTGCGATCGGTAATAAAACAGAAATTTCTGCAAAAGTAAGTGCAATGATTGCTGTGGCTGTTCCGCCGATGATCCAAGCAATGATGGCGCCAGACCCTGCTAGTTTTGCGGCATAGAGTGGTGCAAATAACCAAGCAGACCCTACCATGCCGTTGATGCTAATCATCAGTAGAGTGATCGGTGAAAATCTTCGGGTGAGTGCCATATTATTCTCTTTTAGACTTATCGTCGCGTTTCTTGAATTTAGTTTGCAAACAGTCTTGTGAATAGGTCGCTTCTTCTTTTGTAACAGTGCCTGCGGCATGGCCATCAAGATCTATACGCGTAGCCCCTTCAACCATACTTTTGTGATAGGCACTTGATCCTACATAATACGCAAGACTGTTTACCATACAAGCTTTATCGCCTATGACAATCTCTTCTTTTGTACTTAAGTATTTTACTAAATCTTGTTTAATCCCTATTTTTAAAGGTTTGGTGTCTTTCATTTCTTTAAAACAATTTGGATAATGTGCTTTTAGCAGTTCAACACCATATTGTGCGTGTTCCAGCCAGACGGGTTTTTTTTTTGCTGCTAAATGGGATTTATGTTCTTTATGTTCTTTATATTCTTTATATTCTTTATGTGTTTTATGCTCTTTATATTCTTTTTGTTTTTTTTCAGAAGGGTCGTTAGGTGATGCCGTTCCTAAAGATAAAGCCAGTAATTGTTCTTTTAAAGTTGGGTTACTCATGCAAAACTCCTACAGAAAACTGAAAATTAACAAATCTTAAAAAAATGTAAGTGATAAACTGTACTCTAAATACTTCTTTGGCTGAAATCAACAGAATCACGAGATAAAGTCTGGACTTTTCTAATAAAAAAATGTTAAATTCTAAAACTGTTAAAATTTAGTAACTAAGGAAACCAAATGCCACGCAAAAAAATGATCCATTCAAAGACGAGTAAATCATCTGTTGCCACAAATAAAATCAGCAAAAAAAAGGCTGATCTACCTTTGCAGGCTCAGTCATTAGAAAAAGATTTTAAAGAGATAGTATCACAGTTGTCTAGTCAATTTCGCAATGACCTTGCTTTATTAAAAGAAAAAGAAAAAACACTTGCGGCTACTATTAAAAAATTAAATTCTCAACATAAAGCTGCTAAGAAAGACTATTCAGCTTTATCTAAAGCAAAAAATAAAACCTCTGCTGCGGCAAAAAAACAACTAAAAGAATTGAAAAAAAATACTATTCAATTAACTAAAACTATCCATACGCTTGAAACTGAATTAGCTAAAGTAAAAAAACATAAAAAAATCTTATCTGTTAAATACGCTAATTTTGCTATTTTAAGCAAGAAAATTGCTAAATTTGATAAAATTTCAAAAGCAAAACCTACAAAATCTATAAAAAAAGCAAATGTACTAAAAAAACCTCAAAAAAAGACTGTTAAATCATCTAAAAAATCAGCTTTATCAATGCAGCAACAAACTTTACAACCTTTAATTGAGGATACCACTCAAGCTGCTTATACTTTTGAGACACCTGAGCTAGACTCGCAAATGGAAACCGAAGAAGCTAAATAATAACTTCCTCTATTTTTTAGGAGCAAGCAAAGTATGAATAAGTCAGATTTAATTGCAACTATTGCTGAGAATGCAGGTTTATCTGTACAGAAAGCTGAGAAAGCCTTGTCTGCAGCATTAGCTTCTATTCAACAAGCGTTAACTCAACATGATGATGTTTCTTTAGTAGGTTTTGGTCGGTTTGGTATAAAAAAACGAGCCGGCAGAACGGTTCGTAATCCTCAGACTGGCAAAGTGATGTCAATTGATCCCACGATTGTGCCTTTTTTTAAAGCAGGAAAAGGATTAAAAGAACAAGTAGATAATAACGAAGAATAATAGCAAGTTATATATATTAAAATTTATTGAGTGATTTTATACAATGCAGAAATGTTTCAAGTTTAGCAAACAAATAACATTCATTATGGAAATTTAAGGAAGGCCAACATGGAGTTAAATATGATTGAAACAATAGCTATATCAGAAAGTGTCGAAAGCACTACGTTAAGACAAGCCGTTAAAGATACATTGCGAAATTACTTTACCAATATTGGTAATGAGCAACCAGTTGATTTTTATGGCATATTGCTTGAGGAAATTGAACGCCCTTTATTGGAAGTTTTAATTAATCACACGCATTATAATCAAGTACGTATGGCGCAAATTTTAGGAATTTCTCGTGGAACGCTGAGAAAGAAGTTAAAGCAATATGGAATGTTAGATTAAATTTTGCAAATAATGCAATAGCGTTAACTTAATAAAAAACTGTCATTCCCGTGTAGGCGGGAATGGTGAGTTTTTTATTTTTTTCTATAATGACAACTATTACTATTCTTTAATATGAAAAATTTTACTGATATTCATTATTTAATTGCATTAGGACTGTCAGCAGATGATGCAGCTTTATTTGCGAAAAAGTTGAGTCAGTTGCCTTTGTTGTCACCTGATGTAACTTGGCATGAAATTTCAAAAAATATCTTAAAACCGAGTTTTCCTTTTCAATTGCATCTTGCTTTATTTTCAATGATTTTTCCTAACTGGAAAATACAACTAGATTCAGCTCCTGCGTTTATACCAGATGAAAAATTAATTCAAAAAACGCATCTTGCACAGTGGATGAATGAATTAAATTTTTCTGATTTTAATACATTCCATGCGTGGTCCGTAGAGCATTATGCTGAGTTTTGGCAGCGCATTATTCAAGTTTTAAAAATAGTTTTTAAAACACCCCCTAAAAAAATTGTGGATTTGCCGCAGGGTGTTTGGCATCCTCAATGGCTTCCAGGTGCCAAATTAAATATTGCTGATAGTTGTTTTACGGCTCCTTTGCATAATACAGCTTTGATTTATTTGGATCAAGATTTAAAGTTACAAAAAAAATCTTATGGTGAATTAAATAATTTAAGTAATCAAGTGGCAAACAGCTTAGTAAGTCAAGGATTTTTACCACAGGATGCGATTGCAATTTATATGCCTATGACAGTGTTTGCTGTTGCTATTTATTTAGGTATTATTAAAATGGGAGGCATTGTTGTATCAATTGCTGATAGTTTTTCTGCAGAAGAAATAGCTACGCGTTTACAGCTAGCGAATACCAAAGGAATTTTTACTCAAGATTATTTTGTACGAGATACTAAAAAAATATCACTCTATCAAAAAGTCATTGCAGCAAATGCACCAAAGGCTATCATATTGCCTTTTGCAGTAGTCATTGAAGATTCATTAAGAGCAAATGATTTGACTTGGGAGCAATTTTTAGAAAGAAAAACCGAGTTTTCATCAGTTGCTTTAAGTCCACAGGCTTATTGTAATATATTATTTTCATCAGGTACCACAGGTCATCCCAAAGCAATTCCTTGGGATCACACGACTCCTATTAAGGCTGCAAGCGATGGTTATTTCCACCAGGATATTTATGCAGAAGATGTTATTAGTTGGCCGACCAATTTAGGTTGGATGATGGGGCCATGGGTTATTTTTGCATCTTTTATCAATCATGCAACACTTGCGCTTTATGTAGATGTTCCAACGAATCATCGATTTGGTGAATTCATTCAAAATGCAGGCGTTACTATTTTAGGTGTTATTCCTGCCATAGTGGCTGAGTGGCGTTATCATCAGTGTATGCAAGGGCTTAATTGGCAAAAAATTCGTTTATTTAGTTCAACAGGCGAGAGTTCTAACCCCGAGGATATGTTATTTTTAATGTCACTTGCGGAATATAAACCAATTATTGAATATTGTGGAGGCACAGAAATTGGCGGTGCCTATATTACCAGTACACTCATTCAGCCTAATTATCTATCTGTTTTTACGACACCAACACTTGGAATCAATTTTGTGATATTGAATGAAAAAAATGAAATAGCAGAGACTGGAGAAGTGGCGCTCATTCCCCCATCCATTGGGCTGTCCAATGAGTTACTGAATGCTGACCATGATCAAATCTATTATGCGGACATGCCACACACATCCGATGGCCAAATACTTCGTCGTCATGGTGATGCTATTTCACATCTTACGAAAGGCTATACTATTTTAGGACGTATTGATGATACAATGAATTTAGCTGGTATTAAAGTCAGTTCAGCTGAAATAGAACGTGTATTAGTGGGCATTGAAGGTATTACTGAAACAGCTGCAATAGCAGTCACTCCCGTTGATGTAGGTCCAAGCCAACTCATTATTTTTGCAGCAACGCTGCATACATTACCAAAAAATGAGATTAAAAAATTAATGCAAATACGAATTAATCAGCATCTTAATCCTTTATTTAAAATTCATGATATAGAGTTCATCCATGCGCTTCCAAAAACTGCCTCGAATAAAATTATGCGAAGAATTTTAAGAAAAAATTATCAAGAAAATATGAAAAAAACTTGAGTGACTATTTTTATGGATATTAAAGGCGTTGGTCTTGGATTACGATCTGCTCATTATTCTGATATTCTAAAAGAAAATCCTGCTATTCCTTGGTTTGAAGTATTGGCAGATAATTATTTAATAAAAGGCAGTCCTAATTTATCTTATTTAGAAAAAATTCGCCAAAATTATCCATTGACCTTGCATTGTATTGGAATGTCTTTGGGCTCAATGGATCCTCTCAATTTTAATTATTTAAAAAAAATAAAAAAGTTAATTAAAATAGTAGAACCAGTTTTGATTTCTGATCACTTAAGTTGGACATCTTTTAATAAGCAATATTTTCATGAATTACTACCACTTCCCTTTACTGAAGAAGCTATTTTTCATGTGGCTAAACGTATTCGCCAAGTACAAGATTTTCTAGAGCAAAAAATTATGATTGAGAATATATCTAGTTATCTTTGTTTTAAGCAATCTCAACTAACAGAATGGGCGTTTCTAAAAGAAATCGCTGATCAGGCTGATTGTTTTATTTTGTTAGATATTAATAATATCTACGTCAATGCTTACAATCATCAATTGAATGCATTAAATTATATCAAGTCGTTAGATACAAATAGAATAGCACAATTTCATTTAGCAGGATTTGAAAATAAGGGTTATTATTTACTTGATACGCATGGTGCCTCTTTTTCTTCTGATGTTTTAAAATTATTTCAGCAAGCAATAAAAAAATTTGGTGCATTACCCACAGTCATTGAGTGGGATAGTCATATTCCAATATTTTCAAGATTACTTGAAGAAGTACAAATTGCGCAAACAATCATGGATCAATATGCTAACATTATTTGAGCTACAAAAAAAATTTACAGAAAATCTTAAAAATCAAGATATGGAAATCTATAGTTTTATACAGCATAATAAGCATATGTCTCCAAAAAAACAATTAGCTATTTATCAAGATAGTATCTTAAGTGCGATGCAGCAAGCCTTAACTAGAATATATCCGGTTTGTAAAAAATTAGTGGGTGAGGCATTTTTTAATTATATTATTAATCATTATATTATCATTCATCCTTCTTTTTCTCCTGATTTAAATAATTATGGAGCTGGTTTTTCTGAATATCTTAAAGATATTGAAACAATGGCAACACTGTGTTATCTAGCTGATGTTGCAAATTTTGAGTGGAGCTGGCATTCACTCTATCAGCAAATAACCGATAAAAAATTTGATTTTGATAAATTACGTTTTTATGAAAATCAAGCCAAAAATATTATTTTTAAATTACCCCGATCTGCTATTTTATTACAATCAATCTATCCAATTTATCATATTTTTTTGATTAATCAAAAAGAGAATGAAGATGATCAATCTATTTTTTTACAACCTAATCAACAATATTTTTATATTATTTGGCGAAATGATCTTGGCAGGCAAATAAGTAGTTTAAATAAAGTAGAATGGATTATTTTAACTTGGATGCAAGATAAGCTCTCTTTGGGAGAAATGAGTGAAAAATTAATGGATTTAAATCATGAGATTAATTTAAATATAATTATTCCTCAGATGATTTGTTGTGGTTTTATTGTAGATATTGCAATTAATAATTAATAATCAATAATCAATAATTAATAACCTTTAGCTTCTTTTTGAAATTCACCTATATAATGATCAAGACGGATGACACCTGTTTTTAATTGTCCATCTGGATATAGATCAATCCATCGGTAGCCTTGAGGTAAATTTTCAAGAGAGAAATGGTCGCTATTTATTTTAAATTGAATGCAAGTAGAAGGAACAGAATAATATTTTATATTTTGTTTGCTACCCTCATGTTCTTGATGAATATGACCAAAAAAGATAGTGTGCACGTTTGAAAAATTACGCAGTAATGACCAAAAAACATCTGCATTGGTTACCCCTAATTTCTCTAGCCATTGACTTCCAACTGATACAGGATGATGATGAAAAATAATGATTGAACGATGATTAGGATACTCTTTTAAACATTTTTCTAAAAAATTTAATTCTTCCTCCGCAAAATAACCAGATACTCTGTTAGGTTTTTGTGAATTAAGCAAGATCAATTGCCAATCCTCTAAAATAATTTGTTTAAGCTTAGAGATATTTTTTTGCGGGAAAAAAGAAGAAATTAGTTCTGGCTGATCATGATTTCCTGGAACAAAATAAACAGTCTGAGGAAGATTCGTTAAAAGTTGAATTAAATGAGTATAAGAATCTTTAGTATAATCTTGAGATAAGTCACCACTTAAAATAATATGATCAGGTTGCTTTGTGCAAGATTTTACATGATCTAAAACAGCTAAAAAACTGTCATAGGTTTTGACACCCAATAATGCTTTTTGCTTGTCAGCAAAAAGATGGATATCACTAATTTGTACCAGGCGAATAGGGTCTTTTTTCATTAATTTCATTCCTAACAATCCACCCCATTATAAACTTTTGAGAGCGCTCAAAGCTAGTTGTGATTTTTAATTCACAAAGTCAAAATATGGACATAAAGTAATTTTTTTAACAATTATTGTCATTATACATTCTTTATATTATCTTGTTTTAAAAGATAGCGTTATACTAGTTATTTAAGAAAGGAGATAAATAAAGTCTATGGATCAAGACATCGGTATTTCAGATCAAACATCTTTAAATAAAAAAGTAGCAACTGCACTTATAATAAATATTTATCAACAAGCAAAATTAGGATTGATTGCCTCTTTGCTTTGTGCATCTATTATTTTTTATTATTTAGTGAATGCAATAGATAACACCGTGCTTTTTTCTTGGTATTTTTCAGTTGTTTTTATCCTTTTTATGCGTTGGGTTTTAGTTAAAGTATTCATGAAATTTACTATTAAAGAAAAAAATCTTAATCTATGGAAAGAATTATTTACTGTTGGCGCATTATTAAGTGGCCTGACGTGGGGGGCAACTGGTAGTTCATGGTTTTTATCTGAATCTAATACCACACAGCAAGTCATGATTATAGTTATTCTAGCTGGTGTCTCATCAGGTGCGGTACCTATATTGGCACCCATTCGTAATGCAGCGATTGCTTTTAGTTTAGCTGCTATTGTACCACTTATTTTTCATTTTATTTTTATGGAAGATCATAAGTATAATGTCTTTACGTTGTCATTAATTATCTACTTAGTTTATCTTATTATATTATCCTGTAAAATACATACTATTATAAAAAATTCATTCAAATTACAATTTGAAAACCAAGCGTTAATTAGAAGTTTATCCAAAGCAAAGGGTGAATTAGAAGTCACTAATCAAAAACTGCAATTAGCGGCCACACATGATCCATTAACACGAATTGCAAATCGCAGTTTATTTGAGCATGATTTTAAAAAAGCCATTGAACGTGCGGAGCGAGATAAAAAATTTCTTGCGTTATTTTATTTTGATTTAGATCACTTTAAAGAAGCTAATGATCTGTATGGACATAATGCCGGCGATCAAATTTTATTAACGACAGTTGATCGAATAAAAAGTATTTTACGTGATGAAGATATTGTTTCACGTTTGGGTGGCGATGAGTTAACGGTTATTATTGAAGATATTCGAGATATTGAGTCTGTTTCAGATATTGCAGAGCGATTGTGCGAAGCTGTGGCAAGACCCTTGGTGATTGAAGATAATCATATATTAGTTTCTGCTAGCATCGGCATTAGTATTTTTCCTGTTGATGGTTTAGATATGGAATCTTTATTAAAAGTAGCGGATCGAGCCATGTATTATGTTAAAGAGCATGGAGGAAATAATTTTCATTTTAATATTCAATTAGAACAACAAAAAACTTAAAATTAAATTAATCGTTCAAATTGAATTAAAGAATCGATGGTTTCTCTCTCACGAATTAAATGAATAGTATTATGATCAATCATGATTTCAGCTGGACGCAATCGCGAATTATAATTTGAACTCATACAAAATCCATAAGCGCCCACAGATAAAATAGCTAATAAGTCATTTGCAACTAAAGTGAGTTCTCTATTTTTTCCTAAAAAATCGCTAGATTCACAGACGGGACCGACAATGTCATATAATGTTTTTTGTGAAGATAATATTTTATTAACAGGTATAATATTGTGCCATGCATTATAAAGTGCGGGACGACATAAATCATTCATCCCAGCATCGGTAATTGCAAAATATTTATAATCATTTTGTTTAATGTATTCTATCTTGGTTAATAAAATGCCTGCATTAGCAAGTAAGCTGCGTCCAGGTTCGATAATTATTTCAAGTGAAGTGTTTTCTATTTTTTTTAATATCGCTGCAACATAGGCTTGAATGGTAGGTGGTTCTTCATCTTGATAACACACACCTAAACCACCACCGATATTAATATGTTGTATGGGAAAACCGGCTGTTTTAAGTTGTTTGATAACTTGAAGTATATAATCAATGGCCGTAAGAAAAGGTGTGAGCTCTGTGATTTGTGAACCAATATGGCAGGCTATTCCTATTAGTTGAATATGAGACATGTTCTTGATATTTTCAATAAGACTCAATAAGTGGGAGGGCGAAATACCAAATTTATTTTCAGATAATCCTGTGGCAATAAAAGGATGCGTTTTTGCATCAATATTCGGATTAATACGTAAAGCAATGGCGGCAATTTTATTTTTTGCTGAAGCAATTTCCTGAATACGCTCTAATTCTTGTACTGATTCAACATTAAAACACCCGACATTGACATCGATTGCACGTGAAATTTCTAAGGCGGTTTTAGCAACACCTGAGAATACAATTTTTTGGGGGTCTCCCTGTGCTTTAATAACTCGTTCTAATTCTCCTAATGACACAATATCAAATCCAATATTTTTTTTAGCAAATAATTGTAAAATGGCAATATTAGAATTAGCTTTAACCGCATAAAAAATTCGGTGACGCGTCTTTCCAAACGCGTCAATGAAATTTTGTAAATTATTTAAAATAGCTGTTTTTGAATAAATATAAGTAGGCGTGCCAAATTGATGAGCTATTTCATTTAAATTAACATCTTCAGCGTAAAGAGTTGATTTTTTATAATGAAAAATTGGCTGCATAATATATTCCTATTATTTTAAAATAGATAAAATAGTTTCATAGTTGGGTTCTTCGGCTAGTTCTTTCACTTGTTCGCTATAAATAATTTTTCCTTTTTCATCTAAAATAATAACAGCTCGTGATAATAATCCAGCTAAAGGCCCATCCATAATAGTGACTCCATATTGTTGGCCAAACTCAGGATGACGAAAGACAGAAGCAGGAATCACTTTCGTTAAGTTTTCCGCAGCACAAAAACGCATTTGTGCAAAAGGTAAATCAGCTGAAATGCATAAAAGTATGACATTCTCTAGTTGATTTAATTTAGCATCAAATTGACGTTCTGCTATTGCACAAGTTTTCGTATCAATACTTGGAAAAATACTTAAAACCAATTTTTTCCCTAAAAAATCTTTCAAATGAATCTCAGATAAATCTGTTTTAGTCAGTGTAAAATTCGGCGCTTGATTGCCGATAGTTGGTAACATCCCCACAGTATGAATGGGGGTTCCTTTAAAAGTAATTGTTGCCATAGGCTTCATCCTTTTGGTTTAATTGATATATGAACATGCATTCTTCCATAAAAATGAACGTTGTGCATCTGTGGTATATCATTTTAGATGATTTCACAGATAAACATCAAGAATTAGCCCATTTATTAAGCATTGATGAAAAAAAACGCTCAGAACGATTTCGATTTATCACCCATCGACAACGTTTTATTATTGCAAGGGCGTTTTTGCGTAAAATATTAAGTCTTTATACGAAAGAAACGCCTCAGCAGTTGATTTTTTTATATAATAACCATGGAAAACCTTATTTAAAAAATAATCCGCTTAACTTACATTTTAATGTCTCTCATTCGCATAATATTGCTGTTTTTGCAATAACTATCCAAAAAGAAATTGGTGTTGATATTGAAAAAGTAGAACTGCGTTTTAATGAAGCTATTGCGAAACGTTTTTTTACCGTTGAAGAGTGTCAACAATTGATGGCATTACCAGAAAAAGAACGAGTAGTTGGTTTTTATAAGATTTGGTCGAGAAAAGAAGCATTGATTAAAGCGCTAGGCGCAGAGTTATATCTTCTTATTAATAAATTCACAGTAAATTTACATAAAAATATTGAATTAATACAATTTAATTATCACGACCAACAGGCTATGTTTCATGTTGAAAATATTGATCTTCAAAAAAACTATCAGTGTGCTATTGCAATTGAGAAACCTCTCGAACATATTCAATGCTGGCAATGGCAAAAGCAGGGTATTATTTCGATATAGAAAATCACTAGGTTATTTTAGGGATTACCCTAAATCAGCCTATTTTTTAATTAGTATTAGGATAAAAATCTATTTATTGATCTATGTTTTAGCTTACTCTTAAGCTTTCCTTAAGATTAGGCATGTTAATTTATTAAAACAGCTTATTTTTTAAATATTATCATTTTTTCAAACTTAATTTGCTAGACATTTATTTCAAGGATAGGAATAATAATATGCAATCTATTTCTCGCACAAAAATATCTCTTAGTATAGATTTAGTGACTAAAAATTTTAATCAATTGCTGGATGAATTGAATGTATATCTGCATGAGCAGAACACAGTAAAAATATTGACTGAGCTGATGGATGAAATAGCAGAGCTTGTCCAACATTTTTTTAATGCTATTTTTACGCAATATTTTAATTATGCGATGGTCATTCTTGAAAAATTTTATTTTATTTGGATTGATACGCAATCATTAAAAAGTGGGTTTTCACAGATTGAAACTTATATTGCTATGTTATTAGTTTCTCTTGCGATCCATGGATTATCTGTGCAGTTGGTTTGGATGACACAGTATTCTTATGCAACAACCTATGGTTTGACATTATTAACAGTGTGTGTAGGTATTCAAGTTATGATGCCTTTTTTATTAGTTAATAATGGATTGTTTAAAATTGACGAGAAAAAACGTGCCTATTATAGAATGAAATATGGTTTTTCAAAAAGATAAAAAAATGATAATAAGCACCCCCTCTCTTTTTTAAAAGGAGGGGTGAAAAAATGTTGAGTATTAATGCTCTAATTTCTTATATTTTACTCGATGCGGTTGTTTTGCTTGCTCTCCGAAACGACGTAACCGATCTTGTTCATATTCAGCGTAGTTGCCACTGAAAAATTCAACATGACTTTCATCTTCAAATGCTAGAATATGTGTGGCGATACGATCTAGAAACCATCTATCATGCGAAACAATCAGCGCGCATCCCGGAAAAGTTAACAACGCTTCTTCTAATGCACGTAAAGTTTCTACATCTAAATCATTGGTTGGCTCATCGAGTAATAATACATTGCCGCCACTACTTAGTACTTTAGCTAAATGTACGCGATTTCTCTCTCCACCTGATAGATCTTTAATAAATTTTTGTTGATCCGTTCCTTTAAAATTAAATCGACCAACATAAGCACGAGAAGGCATTTGAAAAGTACCAATGGTCATAATATCTTGTCCATTAGAAATTTCTTGCCAAACCGTATTTTTATTATTTAATGCATCACGACTTTGATCGACATAAGCTAATTTAACTGTTTCACCTAAATTGATCGTGCCATTATCAGGTTGTTCTTGCCCAATTAATAATTTAAAAAGAGTCGATTTACCTGCGCCATTTGCCCCAACGATGCCGACAATGGCACCTTTAGGTATTTGGAAAGTTAAATTTTCAAATAAAATAGTATCATTAAAACGTTTGCTGACATCTTTAACATCAATAACGTTGTCTCCTAAACGAGGTCCAGGAGGAATATATAATTCTTGTGTTTCACTACGTTTTTGGAATTCTTTTGAAGAGAGTTCTTCAAATCGAGCAATGCGAGCTTTATTTTTAGCTTGACGTCCTTTGGGATTTGTTCGAACCCACTCAAGTTCTGCTTTCATGGCTTTCGTGTGAGCTGATTGTTGTCGTTCTTCTTGCTCTAATCTTTTTTCTTTTTGCTCAAGCCAGGCGGAGTAATTTCCTTCATAAGGAATACCTTGGCCTCGATCTAATTCTAAAATCCAACCTGCTACATTATCTAAAAAATAACGATCGTGAGTGACTGCAACAACCGTTCCTGAATATTCATGCAAATAGCGCTCTAACCAAGCAACACTTTCTGCATCTAAATGATTGGTCGGTTCATCTAGTAATAACATATCGGGTTTAGATAATAATAAACGACACAAGGCCACTCTTCGACGTTCTCCCCCGGATAATTTAGTGACATCTGCATCCCAGGCAGGCAAGCGTAGAGCATCTGCTGCAATTTCAAGTTTTCGCTCGAGTTCCCATGCATTGGCTGCATCAATAGCATTTTGTAATTTGCTTTGTTCATTTAGCAATTTTTCCATTTCTGCATCGTTCATCGGTTCTGCAAATTTCATGCTAATGTCATTATATCGTGTCAGCAGAGCAATTGTTTCTGCAATGCCTTCTTCTACATTGCCACGAACCGTTTTTGCTGGATCCAACTGAGGTTCTTGCGATAAATAACCAATTTTAATATCAGGCTGTGGACGTGCCTCTCCATTAAATTCTTTGTCTACCCCAGCCATGATTTTTAATAAAGAAGATTTGCCAGAACCATTCAGACCCAATACACCTATTTTAGCGCCTGGATAAAATGATAACCAAATATTTTTCAGTATTTCTCTTTTTGGTGGGACGGTTTTGCCCACCTCTTGCATTGTATAGATGAACTGTGCCATATTTTATATTACTCATGTTTTATACTACTTTTGTTTTTCTTTTTCTTTTTTTGCAGCTCTTTTTTCTTGCTTAGTTTTTAATGGTTTCTTTTTAGTTTCTTTTTTTGCATTTTTTGATTTACCCATCTTAAAAATCCTTATATTAAAGTACTATGCATTACTATCAAATTAGAGCATAGGATGCAACTTTATTTTATGAAATATTGTACGAAAGTATCAAAAAATATTAAACAGCACAAGGTCACTCATAGGCTAATTATTTGATTTATTTGTAAAACTTTTAATAAAAAAATCTGTTAAACTTAATCTTTTTATTTATAGTTAATACTATTTATTAAGGATAGCTGATTATGAAGATAGATGACTTATATGCAGCAAAAAAACGTATACAGCCTTATTTAGCTCAAACACCCCTATTACTTTCTTCTTTACTCACGAAGACTTTAAACCAAAATATCTGGCTAAAGCTTGAAACCCAACAGTTAACAGGTTCATTTAAGACGCGTCCTGCTTTTAATAATATTTTGATGCATTTAGCAAAAGCGCGTGCTCAAGGTGTGATTGCTTCATCTTCTGGTAATTTTGCGCAAGGCGTTGCTTATGCTGCACGTGAATTAAATATCAAATCAATGATTGTCATGACTGAGAATACCTCTCTTTACAAAATAGAACGGACTAAACAATTAGGCGCAGAAGTCGTATTATGCGGGAATTCATACGAAGCGCGTCATCAAACCACTGACCAATTGGCTAAAGAAACCGGTAGACTATTGCTGCATGCTTATGATGCAGATGAAACAATTGCAGGCGATGGAACAATTGGGCTTGAAGTATCAGATGCGTTAGGGGAAACATTGAATCATGAAATGGCCGTATTAGTTCCGGTAAGTGGCGGAGGGTTAATTGCAGGTATTGCCTTGGCATTGAAAACATTACATCCGCATTGTAGAATGATTGGCGTGCAGCCTGAAAAAAATGGCTCTCTTGCTGCTGCTTTACAATCAGGGAAATGTGTTCCTATCGGTCCGGTTCAAACTATTGCAGATGCATTAGTTGCATCAATGACTGGTGAGAAACCATTTGCACTCATTCAAAAATATGTAGATGATGTGGTCTTGGTGACAGAAGAAGAAATAGAATTAGCAACCCAATTCTTAATCGAACAACATAAACTTGTCGTTGAGCCAGGTGGTGCGGTCACTATTGCAGCGCTTTTGGCAAAAAAAGTGTTGACTAAAAATTGTGTTTGTATTATTAGCGGAGGAAATATTCATTTATGGGCTCCGCTGATAATTAATTAAAAAATAACTATGGTTTATATGATTTAGAGGTATATATGCAATCTACTCCAGCTGAAGTAATTAATTTAAAGAGTCCACCTGCCGAGTTGCGTCGCTGTTTAAGTGCTTTTGATTTAACTTTTTTAGGAATTGGTGCCATTATTGGTGCGGGTATTTTTGTGATGACAGGTATTGCAGCTGCAACACAAGCAGGGCCTGGTATTGTCTTATCTTATGTATTAGCAGGCGTTGCTTGTAGTTTTTGTGCGTTAGCTTACGCAGAATTAGCTTCAAGTATTGGCGGATGTGGGGGAGCCTACGGTTATGCTTTTGTTGGCATTGGTAAATTAACGGCATGGATTATTGGTTGGGATTTATTATTAGAATATGGTATGGATGCAGCGACTATTTCAATTGGTTGGGCGGGGTATGTCAATCACACTTTAGCAGCCATGGGCATGGCTCTTCCACAAAAATGGATTAACAATCCTTTTGAAGGCGGCATTGTCAATTTGCCGGCTGTTTTTATTATTTTTTGTTTGGCAAATGTATTATCAATTGGTACAAAGCAAAGCGCATTATTTAATAATTTAATTGTTTATATCAAATTATTAGTCATTGCGCTTTTTATCGGAATTGGCGTATTTAATTTTAATCCTGCTAATTGGCATCCATTTTTACCCTTTGGTTCGCAAGGCATCGTCAATGGTGCCGGTTTGATTTTCTTTGCATATATCGGCTTTGATGCAATCTCAACAGCAGGAGAAGAAGCGAAAAATCCAAAACGTGATTTGCCTATTGGGATTATTGCTTCATTATTAATTTGTACTATTATTTATGTGATAGTGGCTGCTTTGCTAACAGGTATGGCTTATTATTCCGATCTAAATGTGAGCTCTCCTGTTGCCGATGTATTAGTGAATTTAGGCCATCGTTATTCAGCAGAAGTTGTGGCATTAGGCGCCATTGGGGGTTTGACGACAGCTATTTTAGCTATGTATTTTGGTTTTACTCGGGTATTTTTAGCCATGGCGCGTGATAAATTTTTACCGTCTAAAATTGCTAAAATTCATGAAAAAAGTGGTACCCCTAGGCGATTAATTTGGAGCATTGCAGTTATTATGATGATTATTGCAGGTTTTTTTCCAATTTATCAAATCGCAAGTTTAGTCAACATTGGTACCTTAGCTGCTTTTATTGCTGTTTGTGTCAGTGTAATCATATTACGTCATACTAAGCCTCATTTAGCACGTCCTTTTAAAACGCCCTGGTCTCCTATTGTTCCTATGGCAGGTATTTTACTGTGTCTTTACTTAATGTGGACTTTATCAGCAACGACCTGGATTAGCTTTGGGTTATGGACGTTAGTTGGGTTAGGAATTTATTTTGCTTATGGTCGTAAAAGAGTAAATGCTGCTCCCTTGCATTAAAAAATTTTCCTCCTGCTATTTTCGTCTATGCGAGAATAGCAGGGGATTTTTGCAGAAAATTAAAGCTGGCGCACTTGTATCACACCTTTGATAGCAGCGATTTCTTTTAGGACTGCCTCGGTTACAGCTGTATTTACATCAATAAGTGTATAAGCAATATCATCCCGAGATTTATTTAAAAGTCCGATGATGTTTAATCCGGCTTTAGCAAATATTGTTGAGATTTGTGCAACCATATTTGGCACATTCATATTGACAATAGCAAAGCGTAAACTGGCGCTATTTCTTTGCATTTCTATTGCAGGAAAATTAACAGAATGTGTGATCGTGCCATTTTCTAAAAATTGACGAACTTGATTGGCAATCATGATGGCGCAGTTTTCTTCTGCTTCATGGGTTGATGCACCTAAATGAGGAAAAGAAAGTACGCGTGGATGATTTTTTAAAGTTGCTTTTGGAAAATCACTAATATAAGCATGTATTTTATTTTCATTTAATGCATGAAAAAGCGCATCATTATCAATAATACCATCTCGTGCAAAATTTAATAATGTGATATTATTTTTCATTAAATTAAAATGCGCAGCATGAATCATATTTTGTGTTTCTTCGGTTAAAGGCACATGGAAAGTAATAAAATCTGCGCGCATTAATAAATCTTCGATATTATGTGCTTGTAAAACATTGGCAGATAATTCCCAAGCGCGAGAAACGGTGATGGTTGGATCAAAGCCTATAACATTCATGCCTAAATGGATAGCGGCATTTGCAACTTTCACCCCAACATTGCCTAATCCAATAATACCTAGTGTTTTGCCTAATAATTCAAAGCCTACAAATTGTTTTTTATTTTTCTCAACGAGTTTTTCTATTTCAGCTTCCGTCCCTGATAAATTGCGTACGTACTCTTGTGCTTGACACAAATGACGGCTTGCTAACAGCATACCTGCAATGACAATTTCACGCACAGCATTGGCATTAGCACCCGGCGTATTTAAAACAGGGATGCCAAGCTTGGTCATATCCGCAATAGGAATATTATTGACCCCAGCACCCGCTCGACCAATGACTTTAACAGTCTTTGGTAATGCAACACCATGTAAGTTATGCGAGCGTAGTAAAATAGCATCTGGGTGTGGGGTGTCGGAAGATATTTCATACTCTTCAGATGGAAATTGATTTAAACCATTAATAGAAATAGCATTGAGAGTTTGAATTTTAAACATTTTTCCCCCTATTGCAAAACAGTGTTATATTAATCTACTTAATTTTAGTTTTTTTGGAATAAAATATATGATATCAGCTTATTTTTCACCATTAGCACATCCAATTGATGCGGTCATTTTTGACTGTGACGGCACATTAAGTTCAATTGAAGGCATTGATGAGTTAGCCAATATAAATCATGTTGGCCATATTGTAAAACAATTAACTCAAGATGCAATGGGGATATCAGGCATGACCCCGCAATTATATGAGAAACGATTAACTCTAGTACGACCTACTCAAGCACAAGTTTTATCGGCAGGGCAAGAGTATATTAAACATCAAACGCCAGATATTTTGCAAATTATTCAATTATTATATCGTTTGCAAAAAGTTGTTTATATTGTTTCGGCTGGGCTGTTGCCGGCTGTTAAAGTTTTAGCAGATTTTTTAAAAATTCCCAAAGAAAATGTTTTTGCAGTTGACATACAATTTAATCAACAAGGAGAGTATCATGATTTTGATCGTGCTTCTCCTATGACAAGAAAAAATGGTAAACGAGAAATTGTTTTTGCGTTAAAAAAGAAACACAATACTTTAGCTTTTGTCGGTGATGGATTAACAGATTATGAAGTCTATGATCAAGTGACACGCTTTGTCGGATATGGTGGTGCATATTATCGACCAAATATTGCAGCACTTTGTGAATATTACATTAAGACTGCATCAATGGCACCTCTTATTCCTTTTATTTTAACAGAGCATGAGATGATACAATTATCTACTGTTGAAAAAATTTTTTATCAGCAAAGTTTAGTTAATAATAAAGATATTAAATTTGCATAAATTGCTCAACTAATTGAAGTAAAAAAGTTTCACACGTTTTTAATTGGGCGATAGAAACAAATTCATTCGCCCGATGCGCTTCGCGAATGTTACCAGGACCACATAAAACAGTTGGAATATGGGCATTTTGAAATAAACCTGCTTCAGTTGCATAAGAAACTTTTCGTTTAGTTTGATCTTTCAGTATCTTTCTCATTAATTGCGTGATGGTTGCATTTTCTGCAGCCTCAAATGCAGGAGCCGAAGCTAATGTATTAAAATCAATTGTAGCTTCACTATAAGAGCGTTGCATTATTTTTACTAAATCAGTATTAATATAATTTTTTATTTGCAAAATAATATCTTGCGGATTAACAGCTGGTAATTGACGAAATTCGAATATAAACTCACAAAGAGCAGGAATAATATTTGCAGCAGTCCCTCCGGTAATAGTATTCACAGTCATACTGGTAAAAGGCACATCAAAATGTTGATCAATCGGTCCTTTATTTTTAAGATGATCACTTAAATGATGAATCCAATTTATCAATTGCGCAGCATATTGGATAGCATTGCAGCCTAAAGGTGTTAATGAAGAATGTGCAGCAAAACCATGTACCTTGCATTGAAATGCTTGAATGCCTTTGTGCGCCACGACCATATTCATTTCTGTGGGTTCTCCGACAATACAGGCACTTGGATGAATATTTTTTTTCTGCATATCTGCGATGAGTAATGGCACGCCTTTACAGCCCACTTCTTCATCATAAGAAAAGGCAAAATGCAAAGGTTTAGCTAACGACATTTTTTTAAATTGTGGGACTAGAGCTAATACGACTGCAATAAACCCTTTCATATCTGTGGCGCCGCGTCCATAAATATTTTCATGGGTTATTTTTGCTTGAAAGGGATCGCTTTCCCAGTCTTGACCATCAACTGGGACAACATCGGTGTGACCTGATAAGATCAGTCCATTATTCATTTGATCATTGGTCGCTGGAATAGTTGCAAATAAATTGGCTTTTTGCTGAGTGATATCATAGGTCAAATGAGAGGCAATATTATGTAAATTCAACCAATCCTGAATGAGAGTAATTAATTTTAAATTAGATCGATAAGAAGTCGTATCTATAGATATTAATTGAGAAAGCCATTCTTGAGTATTCATTTTAGCAGCCTTAAATTAAACTAGAGTATGTTGTAAAAATAAGCGCTACGCATATAATACTCCTAGTTTGATTGTAAAGAATAATTAATTATTAGTTAGTGCAAGTAAGTGATTTTGTATTATTTTATAAGAAATAGCAATATTTTAACTATATTTATTATGATGCAAAAACAACATCAACAGAAAAAATAGTCGCTTTTTGTAAATAGCGGTCAGCTTGCTTGATGATAGTAAGACTATATAAAGCCTCTAATGCTGCTTGATCAAGATTTGAAAAGCCACTGGATTTTAAAATAGTTATTTGGTCAATCTGACCAGTTGGATGTACTTTAAATTCTAATGTCACAGTGCCTGATTGATTGAGCAAGAGTGCATTTGCTGGATAATGCTCATTAGCAATAATTGCATTGTGTATAATTTTTAAAAACTCGTCATTTTTATTTGGGCTTTTTGCTATGGTTTGTGCTATATTTTTTTTAGAAATTATTGACTTATTTTTTTCAAATTTCTTTTTTTTAATGAACCCATATTTAGAAAAAAATAATTTTTTAGTAGGTATTTTTTTAATAGGATGCGCTATTTTTACGGAATTTAGTTGAAAAATATAACCAGGTATTATTTTATTATTTTTTTCTCCAATTGAGTCAATTGAATGATGAGATTTAGAAAAACAATAGATAGATAATAACAATAATAAATGCAAAGCCAAAGACCCATAAAAATATCTAGAATTAATTAAATAATTTTTCATAAAAAAGAATAAGTTAATGTTAGTAAAATATTTCGTCCGGCGGCTGGGTAAAATGAACTGGTATTATTGCTAGTATCAAATACAGTGTATAAAAAATAATTTTTATTAAAAATATTGTTTATTTTAAATGATATTTTTAATTGTTTATAGATATACCCTAAATTGCTATTATAAATAGTATAGCCACCTATTTTATTGCCAATATTCGCATCATCATTAGCGGGATATTGGTTACCGGTAAAAAGTGCTTCTATATATAAATTCCAATGCGGATGAAAAAGATAATTAGCGCCTAAATGAACAATATTCTCAGCAACTAAGGGAATACGATTTCCTGAATTGATGCCACTTTGAAAACGAGCATTCACATAATGATATTCTGTATTTAATATAAGTTTTTTAGTGAATATATATTTTTCTGATAGTGAAAAGCCTTGCCGAATAGTCGGCGGTAAATTTCGATTCGTGCCAAATGGATCTTTGGCTGTTTGTTCAGGATCAAAAGCAATTTCGTCTGTTAAATTTAATTGATAAATAGCGATCTCACTTATTAAATTTAAAAAATGCGAGCGAAGACCTGCTTCATAGGCATACCCTTTCTGCGTTTTTAATGGAGTAGTGGATGAGGCCATTTCATCTGCTTTTGGAAAGCGAAAACTACCGGCATGTCTTAAATACACTTCATGATTTAATGATAATTTATAAAGAATACCTAGTGTTGTTGTGGCGGCACGGTTTAAAGTATGATTTTGACTGGTGTCTTGTAATTGACTTTTTTGTATAGCCGCACGTCCACCCACTGATATAATTAAAGGCTCTTTCACTGGGAGATTAATTAAACTAAAAACACCGTATTTTTGTAGAGCATCTTGAGTGATACCAAAATCAGTACCAAGATGGTAACGATCATCTTCTAAATCCATCCCTGTTGTGACGATATTTTTTCTAAATGTTCCTGTTAATTGTGGTTTCAAAAAATGAGTTATACGAGATTGCGTAAAAGGAGAAGTCAGTACCCCATTTCCATGCATTTCTCGACGTGCTAAATCAGTGGTCAATTGCCAGTTTGGATTCAGCAATTGTTTTTGTTGCAAATGATAATTCCCACTCCAATCAGAAAAAAAATCGGTATGATTACTGGCTTGACGTGGATTATCTGCAGCTTCTTCAGCAGTTAAAGCGCCTGGATATTGCATGATTTCTTTGGCTATTTGATAGTCAAAGACAATGGAGCTTGCTTTATTGTCATATAAAAAATTGCCTGATAATAAATTTTGATCATAATCATTATGATCACGATAGCCATTTGTATGATGTGTTAATGCAGCTATATTGTAATTTATTTTTTTAAATGAATGATTAATTGCGCCATAACAATTATGCTGATTAAAGCTGCCCATAGCGCATGATAAAACAATATTCTCGCTTGTGGGTTTTTTAGTAATAATATTAACAACACCACCGACTGCTTGATCGCCATATAAAACGCTTTCGCTGCCTGTTATTATTTCTATACGATCAATTTCTTGAATAGGAATAAAATTTAAATCAGGTGGAGCAATATCAGGATTAACAATTGGAATGCCATTGACTAATATCAAAGTATTGCTGCTTGCATTTGCTCCAAAACCCCTCATGCTTAATAAAACTTGAGAACCATTTCCTGTGGTATCTTGTAATTGAATGCCCCCTAACATTTGTAGTATTTGTGGTACAGAAGTCGCACCGATGGTTGTGATATCTTCTGCCGTGATCACTTTTTTCGGTGCATTTGAAAAAGTAATCTCTAAAGGTTTTTGCACGGTGATCGGGGGTACGATAGTATCTGACAAAGCGAAACTCATTGAGGTATAAAATACCAATAAAAAAACTATTAAAGCATACATACCACTCTCGTCTAAATGAGCACTTTATTTTGAGTGCTTTTATTTTTTTAATTCCGCTAATAATTCTGATGTGGCTGTAAATAAATCTTCAACTAATCCATAGTCTGCTATTTCAAAAATAGGGGCATCAGGGTCATTATTGATTGCAACTATGATTTTACTGTCTTTCATGCCGGCTAAATGTTGAATAGCACCAGAGATACCGATTGCAATATAAAGATCGGGCGCGACTACTTTACCTGTTTGACCGACTTGATAATCATTTGGCGCAAAGCCTGCATCAACAGCGGCGCGAGAGGCTCCCACTGCACCACCTAATAAATCTGCTAATTCTTCAATTATTTTGAAATTTTCCGCATTTTTTAAGCCGCGTCCACCTGAAATAACAATACGTGCATTAGTGAGTTCGGGTCGTGTTGAAATTGTTAATATTTGATTTATAAACTTTGATAAAATATTTAAAATAATTGTATCAATGATTTTAATGGGTGCAAGAGATGTGCTCGATGCTGTTTCTGCTTTAAATGCTGTGCTACGGATAGTTAAAAATTGAATAGACTCTTTGTTTTGTACAGTTGCAAATGCATTTCCAGCATAAATAGGTCGAAGAAAAGTATCGGTTGAAATAATTTTTGTTATATCTGTAACAATAGCACTCTCTAATAAGGCTGCTGTACGAGGGAGTATATTTTTACCAAAAGTTGTGGCGGCCATTAATACATATTGATAATTTTTAGCAAGATCAGCAATTAATTGTGCTGTATTTTCAGGCAATTGATGTTCATATGCTTTAGCATCTGCGACAAATACTTGCCTAATTTTTTTAAGTTTTTGTGCGGAAGTAATAACGGCTTCACATTGATAACCTATTACCAAAATATCGATATCACCGGTTAATTGTTGGGCTGCTGTTAGTGTATGCCAATTACAGGGCTTTAATGCTTGATTATCATGTTCTGCAATGATTAAAATGCTCATGTGATGACCTGTGCTTCTTTTTTAAGTTTATCTATTAATTCTTTGACATTGGCTACTTTAATACCTGTATGACGTTTTTCAGGTGGAGTGATTTTTAAGATGTGTAATCGCGAGGTGGTATCAAGCAATAAAGTGTCCAATGGAATGATTTCAATTGGTTTTCGTTTAGCTTGCATAATATTCGGTAAAGATAGATAGCGAGGTTGATTGAGTCGCAAATCAGTGGTGATAACGGCTGGTAACTGTAAAGAGAGCATTTGTAAACCACCATCTATTTCACGTGTTACATCAACTATAGTGTCTTTTAGTTCTATTTTAGAGACAAAAGTACCTTGTGCCCAATTTAATAATCCAGCCAGCATTTGGCCGGTTTGATTGTGATCACTGTCAATTGCTTGTTTGCCTAATAAGACTAATTGAGGTGTCTCTCGCTTCACTAAATTTTGTAAAATTTTAGCAGCGGCTAATGGCTGAATATTTTCCGTGGTTTCAATCAAAATAGCTCGATCGGCACCCATTGCCAGTGCTACGCGTAATGTTTCTTGACAGGTTTTATCGCCGATGGAGATTGCAACAATTTCTGTTACTTTGCCTTGTTCTTTTAGTTTAACGGCTTCTTCTACTGCAATTTCATCAAATGGGTTCATTGACATCTTGATATTTGATGTTTCAACACCTGTTTCATCTGATTTCACGCGGATGCGAACGGTATAATCAATTACTCTTTTTGTAGCCACTAACACTTTCATATTGAGTCCCACTTTTGCCGTCAAGATACTATTAAATGTCAGCGAATTGTATCGTAATATTGAGTGGTTGAAAGCTATTTTTTTAGATATACTCTGATTCTTTCAGGAGTTTTAAGTTAAACAATGTCTATCACCAGTAAATTACGTCATTATCTTATTGGGGATCCGCTCAATCCTTTTAGTCCAAATATGTTACGTCACGTTTCACTGATTGCTTTTTTAGCTTGGGTTGGATTAGGGGCTGATGGGTTATCTTCATCTTGTTATGGTCCTGAAGAAGCTTATATTGCACTGGGTGTGCATACTCATCTTGCTTTGTATATTGCAATTGCAATGGCTGCGACCGTTTTTATTATTTCACTTGGATATAATCAAGTGATTGAGCTTTTCCCAAGCGGTGGCGGTGGTTATAAAGTAGCGACGCAATTATTAGGACCCTATATAGGCTTAATTTCAGGTGCCGCACTGATTGTTGATTATGTTTTGACAATTGCGGTATCGATTGCCAGTGGCGCAGATGCTCTTTTTAGTTTATTGCCGCATTATTGTTTACCTTATAAATTATTATTAGAAGCAATTCTTATAATGTTTTTAATAGGGTTAAATATTCGAGGGATGAAAGAGTCAATTAAGTTATTATTGCCGATCTTCTTAGGTTTTATTATTACGCATATCTGTTTGATTATCTATGGTATTGGCGCTCATAGCCAAGGGTTGCTGACAATTATTCCTCATACCATTGCGCAGACGAAGCATTCCATTGCTTTGCTAGGTTCTGTGCCAGTGATTGCTTTAACTTTGCATGCTTATTCTTTAGGAAGTGGTACTTATACGGGACTTGAAGCCGTTTCCAATAATGTCAATCGATTGAGTGAGCCTCGCGTTAGGACAGGGAAATGGACAATGTTCTATATGGCTATTTCTTTGAGTTTTATGGCGGCGGGAATTACTTTACTTTATCTTTTATGGAATGCAAAACCTAATGAGGCAGAAACTTTAAATGCAATCGTTTTTCATTCTATTTTAGGCGATTCGTTATTAGGGCATATAATATTAGGTGTGACTTTAGTCTTAGAAGCAGGATTATTATTTGTTGCGGCGAATACCGGGTTTTTAGCAGGTCCAAGTGTTCTTGCGAATATGGCATTGGATAATTGGGTTCCGAATCGTTTTAGGCATTTATCTTCTCGTTTAATTATTCAAAATGGTGTATTGGTCTTTGGTTTTTCTGCGTTACTTATTTTATTTTTATGTAAAGGAGAAGTCTCTCTTTTAGTTATTTTATACAGCATTAATGTTTTTATTACTTTTTCACTTTGTCTGTTGGGTTTAAGTGTTTATTGGGCAAAAAAAAGAAGTTCCGCATCATCGCGTTGGCTTTTTAGGCTGTTTTTTTCAATTTTTGCATTTATTATTACCAGCATTATCTTAGCCATTACTTTATATTCAAAATTTGAATCGGGTGGATGGGTAACTATTTTAATTACTTGTGCGGTCATTGGTACCTGTTTGCTCATTAATAGGCATTATCAATCGGTTAATCAGAAATTAGCGCAGTTAGATGCACAACTAAAGCAACCTATTACAGAAAAACATATTCATCATGTGGATCTTGATCCTCAGCAACCGACCGCTGTTATTTTGGTAGGTAAAAATCTTGGGGTCGGTATGCATACTTTACTGTGTATTTTAAGGATTTTTCCTCAGCATTTTAAAAATTTTATCTTTTTAAGCGTAGGGAGTGTGGATGTAGAAAGTTTTTCAGGCGAAGAGTCACTGAAAGATATGCGTGAAAAAGTAGAAGAGACCTTACAATATTTTGTCAATTATTGTCAGCAATATAGCATTGCGGCTGAAAGTTATGTTGCTTTTGGTACCGATCCTGTGGAAAAGTTATCAGAAATGGCCGAACAAATTGGAGAAAAATATCCAAATTGTATATTTTTTGCCAGCAAACTTATTTTTGAGCATGACAATTGGGTGACGCGTATTTTACATAATGAAACCCCCAATACGCTACAACGTCAACTACATTTACAAGGTAAAGAATTGGTCATTTTACCGATGAAAATATAAAGTATGGTTTTTTAAAGAATAATTTTTTGAAGAAGCTTGCAATGTTGTTATATAATGTAATATATCGCATAAACCAAAATGAGGATATACCAAAGTGAAATCTGATCGAAAAGTCATTATTGAGAAACATAAAAAATTCTCTCAGTCGGCTTTATGGCGGCTGCAACGAGAATATTTTGATAAAGAAGGTATTAATGCTTGGGTGAATCAAGTACCTTTTTATATCACTAGCAATCCTTTCATTGCGATGTGTTATGCCAAAATTGTTTTGCCCTTTATGTTAGATTGGTCGAAAAAAAATCCTGAGGCAAAAAAGCATCCTTTTTATGTTATGGAGCTTGGGACTGGGTCGGGTCGTTTTAGTTATTATTTTGTCAAATCTTTGCTTGAACTTATGAAAGCACAAGATATTCAAGACATTCAATTTTGTTATATCATGAGTGATTTCACCAAACATAATATTAAATATTGGGAGTCGCACCCTTCGCTTAAACCTTATGTTGATCAAGGCTTAATTGATTTTGCTTTATTTGACATGGAAACAGAACGTCCCGTTACTTTAATTAATAAAAATATTCGTTTAAGTCCAGATGTTTTAGTCAATCCATTAACTGTTTTTGCAAATTACATTTTTGATACAGTTTCGCATGATGCATTTACCGTGCACGAAGGTAAATTATATGAATTATTATTTAGCTTAACAACCGATGAAAAAAATATGGAAAATAATCGTCCGGTTGATATGGAAAAGATTGAAGTAGATTATCATATTCATGAAATTAAAACGTCTTCTTATTATGGTAATCCTCATTTTGATTCTATATTAGAAGACTATAAAAACAAACTTGTATCGACTAGCTTTTTATTTCCGATGGGTTCTTTTAATGCGATTCGATTTTTGAAAAAATTGGCAAATGATAAGTTATTAATTTTATCGACTGACAAAGGTTACAGCACGGTTGAGTCATTAGATCATTTAGGGCATCCGGCCATTTCATTTCATGGTAGTTTCTCGATGATGGTAAATTTCCATGCGATTGGTGAATATTTTAAAAATAGTGGTGGTGATGCTTTTTTACAAACGCCGCGTAAGGGAATTCGCACATCTGTTTTTTCAAGTGGATTTAAATTAAGTGATTTAACGCAAACTTGGCATGCAATTGACGAATGGGTTGAAAGATTTAGTCCAGCCGATTATTTTGCTTTGCATAGTCGCATGCGTGATTCTTATCAAGAAGTGACTCAGTTAGATATTATTGCTTCTCATTTAGAATTAGCGCGATGGGATCCGCACATTTATTTAAAAATATGTAATCATCTTATTTCGCTTCTTGAATCATCTGACGCAGAAACGATTGATTTTATTGCGCATAATATGCCGAGATTAGCTGAAAATTATTATTTCATGCCTAAGACTGAATGTGTTTTATTTGAAATTGGTGTATTTTTTCATGCAATCAAAAATTATGAGCAGGCATTAAAATATTATTTATCTGCGCATGAATTTGTTGGTGATCAATTTGGATTATTTTATAATACGGCGTTGTGCCAGCATCATCTTGATAAAAATGAAGATGCCTTAGTGACTTTTAACAAAGCGCTTGTGCTTGATCCTGAATCTAAAGAAACACAAGAATGGATTACTTTTATTGAGAAAAAACTAGCAGGGGGCGGAGATGAAGAAAAATCTCCTGCTGATAGAGCAGAAGAGGAAAAGCCTGAATAAATAATTTAGGTTGTAGTAATTTTTGAATATGAAGTACTTTCTCTACATTTAGATGGGGCGTTACTATCTTTTGTAGAGAAAGCGCTAGTAGATAAAATATAAAATAATGATTGCGTTTAAGAGTAGTTTCCCCTAATATTTTGCGCTGTTCTGCTTTAAAATTTTTAAAAAGCCGACGTAGCTCAGTTGGTAGAGCAACTGATTCGTAATCAGTAGGTCATGAGTTCGACTCTCGTCGTCGGCAGTAGTACAAACAATAAGTTAGATTTAATCGCCGAAGAATAAAAGTTATCATGTAGAAGCAATGTAGAAAGAATAATGAAAAAATCACAGCACTTTATCTTTTTAGAGATTTATAATAAATCTAGCACTATTATATCCTAATGGAGATGACTTTAATGGAACCCCTGTCTTTTTTTACTGGTATTGTCAATTTCTTAAAAGATTGCTTTACATGGATCCTCAAAAAAGGGGGTCATAAAATTGTTAGATTAGATAACTTTAAAGAAGAGGTAATGGAAGTTGATTCTGATTACCCCAATAAATCAGTTAAATGTATCGAAGAAACAAAAAACGGTGCTCAATTTTATTGGTCTGAAAAATATTATCTAGGGTATAAGAAGTATTTTGAGATCGAAGGAGATGTATGCAGATATTTTACGCATCGTAAACAAATATTGTGGATAAAAAAATAAATGGTAATCAATGGAGAACAGTATAGTGTAATAAAAATACATCTTAATAGTGTGAGCAGCTTTGCATTCTGTATATTATTCATGCCACCCAAATTCCCCGCACATGACCTCTTTCCATCGATTAAAATCAAAACCAGGATTACAAAGATTTAGTCTCCCTTGCTCTTCCCACCATCCTTCTGAAAAAGATAATCCTTTTTTAACCGCCGCATCAAATTTAGGGTAAAGCTTCTGCCAAAGAAGAAAGGTATCAGAATCAATATTGAATGCCTTCATAACATCGTTAGGTAACTTACCTTCAGACATTAAATCAATAACTACATCGCACATCCTAGGATTATAGGCAATATTATTACTCATTCTAGCTCCTTTAAAGCATCTTCTTGCTTAATATTAATCTGTGCTTCATGCTGTACTTTATCACCATAAAGGCGAGGACAAAGCTTAGCAGCCAGCCATTTGCGGGTATCAATGCGAAGTCGGCTGCGATTAATCCATTCACTATTGCACACCTTTTTTTCATTTCCATCGCTATCAATTTTTACAATAGTATCATTAGAAGTATCATCGGCAATGCCGATAAGTTCATCTACCAAAACTTCAATTTGATGCTGTTTCCCCCGTGCGTAAGCTTCTCCAAAGTCCTTATGCTTTATGCGCCATTCACAGATAGTGTTTGCATTAGGCCAGTGGGAGTTTTCTTGGCAAAGCGTCCTTAACGCCTTACTTGATGTGGCAACTGTAAAACAAATCTCATCAGCCAGTTCTACCGTATAATCCGTTGGCCTACCCATTTTTTTATTTTGTTTTTTCATTTTCTTAGTCCTTTAAGAAAAAAGTATACCCCTATGATACAACTTCATAGCCTTTCAGCAATACTATTAGATTCAATGTCTAATGGCACTAACCTAAGAAATAGTTTCATCTCAAATTCAACCTTGAATTATTGCCACACCTAGTAGAGGAAAAATTTTATCCAAAATTTGATTTTTTATGTTTAAAATTAATTATTGCTGTATAATTCATGCCACAAGGAAATAGACATATGGAGGTAATACACTTAACAAAATGAGGTTTAAATAATGAAAAAATTACTATTTATTTTAGTATTAGTATTAAGTACAAATACATTTGCGTTAACTGGCAGCTCAATGAGAGAAGCTAATGGATCACAGCTTAATACTTATTCTGACGGGACTACTTCAGAGACAATGCCAACCGCAAATGGTGGAAGTGTAACGTTTAACTCAAATGGAAATACAGTTGAAATGATGCCAAGCCCTCCGATTTATCCAGGCTCGAATGATCCAGATCCAGACTCGAATCAATAATAAGATTAGGTATTAATTTAGACAAGCTTTATTGCAAAAGCCATCACTCAAAATAAAATTATTGCTCACAGGACTATGATCCTCGGTATAAAAAATACATCAAGGACAAATGATGGCTTTTCATATAAGACAAGAATGGTTGGAAAAATCTTTATCTGTATGAATACCATATCGTGACATGGTCAGCGCTAATTTTCTTGTCAAAAATATTTAAGTCCTTTAGCTGAACAAGTAATCATGTCACAACATTCTTTTGCTAATTTTTCACTATAATCGTTTGGTCTTCCGGTTCTTCTTTTTTCATTCTCCAATTGCCTTTGAAAAAATCCTTAAATTAATTTAAAGCGTTTTGATAGAAATAATTGACTTTAATCATAACACCACCATACTCTTTTTTCTTTGTACCATCTAAATCCCCAGCTCTTTAAAATATTTCTTGCAGGATAAGAATTGCCGGCGACATATATTTTACCGTTTCTCCTGTAAATTGTTAACCCATATACGTTACGTAAATACCTCAAATAATTTTCATCATTTGAGTGATTTTGAAGAGGAAACTCATTTTTTGGTATCTTTGATAAATAATCATATGCAACATTTATGTTCTGCATTTCTTGTAGCCCATTTGGGTTTTTATCAGGATGATATCTGTTTGCCAAATGCCTATAAGAAGTTTTAATTTGATCACGAGTAACTATCTGATCAGTAATATCTAATACTTCTAAGGCGGTATTTATTGTCATTTTCATAGTTAAATCCCTTTAACCTATGTGCAGCTTTTATGATTAATTATTAGAAAATTCTACAAATTGAATAGGTTTATTCCTTGCATTACCGAGATATTGAAATGATTCGGGGTCGAACCACAATGCTGTTTTTCCCTCCCATTCACCATTCCGTTGTTTATCACATCGCCAAATACAATCACATTCTTCTATTTTTTTTGTCTGTTTCACATCAAGCGTCTTTCCATTTAATTTAATCTGAACAATTTCTTCTTTTGCTTTATTGCGCCACACAGTAAAACAATTATCTGCAAGATCTGTCATAGCACCAGTGCCTTTTACATTTAATTTCCCAAGCATCTCTGTTTCAGAATCTGATTTGCATGGATGTGCGACAATATGAATTTGGCAATCATATTGATTTTTAAAATCACACATTTTTTCAATAAAAGCTTTTTGAGAATTATAGTCATCTTCGGGAATGCCGCATTTCATAAAAGAATCAATAACAAAAAAATCAATTCTGTAACGTTGGTGTGCATATAAAAATACATCTAACAAACGATCGGTTTTAGCAGTTCCAACAAGATCAAATAACCACAATTTATCTTCATACCACTGATGAATTGCACGAATATATTCTTCTGTTGGTTCTTTTAAACCGGCGGCTTGTCTTGTTAACCTCATTAATAATTTTTTAGGCTTAATTTCAAGAGAAGCTATGCAAACTCTGGCACCTTCCTTCATAGCCTGCAAAATGACATGACCTAAAAGTTGAGATTTACCGTGACCATTAATACCAGTCCAGATAGAAAGTTCATTCGGCCTAAAAAGAATTTTTCCTTGGGGAAATTTCCATGGAGGATTGTAACCGATAACCGTTCCTTCTTTCGGATAAAATTCACCAATGACTTGGTCTACAAATGCACTAGCTGGTTTTAATTCTTCTGGATCAAGAGTCCGGGCTTGATCAAAACATTTTTGAATTATTTCTTTGCTAATACTTTTTTGTAAACATTCATTAGGGTCTTTGTATGGTAATTCCACTATGCGACAACGATGTCGACCTAGTCGTGAAACAATTTCAGCGATTGCTTCATAACCTGATTTATCAGGATCAAAACAAAGAAATATTTCATCAAAACCAGCTAAGCGATCAAATTCATATTCAATCCAATTTTGTTTATCGCCTGACCCTCCACCAAACGGAACTGACAATGTAGGAAATCCATATTGATACAGTGTCATAGCGTCAATCTCTCCTTCACAAAGACGAATAGATCGAGAATCAGAAGGTATTAAATGCCAGCCAAAAAGACAAGGTTCGCAATTTGATTCGCATCTAATGTTTTTTCCACCATCGGTTTTTCGATCAATGCTGATATATTTAACACGCACTAGATCATCATCACGCCAATAGGGAAAAACAATTTCCCTTCCATTTTCTCCTATTCTAAATTTTTCTATTGTATCTATGGTTAATTTTCTTTCATTCATTAGATAACACATAATAGGCGATTTAGGTTTTGCTGACTTTATCTTTTCTATTGGTGGTTTAACGAATTTCTTTGACTGATGAGCTTCGAATTTTTGGTTACCTATGCCAAGATATCCTTCTGCTTCTTTTAACGCCTCTGAGAGCTTTATTCGACGTACAGCAGCCCATAAATCTAAAAGGTCTCCTTTATCATCATTATTACCTGTTGCAAAATCACACCATATACCCGCCTTATTACCGGTTAAGTGTAACTTCAAAGAATCTCCAGCTTCACCTTGGACATTACCAACACACCATTCGCTACTGCTTTTTTTACCGTTGGGTAATAAGTACCGAGCAACTTCTTCCGTTCTTTGAGCTAGTAGTCCTGATATTTTTTTAAAATTATTCATTGCATACTCCTGCCATTTGATCATAAGTATTGTTTAGTTTTGGCTTTGAAAATGTTGCAGCCTTTCTTAGCCATGAAAGAAAAGCCATACTCCAATTTGCAAAGGTGCTTCCTTTTGCAACATAGTATTCTTTGAAAGCTTCCAATTCTGAATCAACATCCAACCCTAATAAGGTTGATTTTTCTCGATGCGCTTCCTCTACCGCGAATAATTCAGGAAAGGTTGTCTTTTTGTTTTTTAGAGATGACCTTTTTGATTTACCTAATGATGTATATTCTTTGATGTTATTACTGATGTTATTAGGAGGTGTGGTGTGGCTGGGTACCGGGTCGCCTGGTGACAGGGTACTAGGGTGAGGGATAACCTGGTTATCAGGCAACCCGGTTATCTCACACCTTGGTATAAATAATGTGTAATGATTTTTTTCACCCTTTGATCGGGTAGGTTTTATAAGCTCTTTTTTCTCCAAATGTTTGATATAAGTTTTAACTGAAGACTCTGACATGCTGCACTTTATTGCCAAAGTTTGTATTGATGGATAACAGTCGGTTTTGTTACCTGTATAACTAGCTAATATGACTAATAGCATTTTTTCATGTATTTTTAATCGATCCGATAGTTCACTTCTTAAAAATCGATCAACTTTAACTTGTGCAACTTTTTTTTCTTCCTGCATAACCATACCATCCCTAACTATTTTTAAAATTACTCCAAAAATAAGTACATATTGTCTCTATCAGCGCTATATGGGAACCAGATAGCTGCTAATTTTTTTGCAATATGGAATAAATCTTTATTGAAAATAGTCTTAGCTGGGGATAGATTTGTCTTTCTATAATTGGTATTATTTTCATGTTTATTACTTCCTATGCTGCGACGTGCTAAATCTGCCAGACCAAGCGCGTCGCGAGACTTATATAAATTACTCACGTTTTACTCCTTGTTAATAGACTAGCCAAGTATCCTGCTTAGCTATTTTCCTAATTTCGCCAATCCCTAAATAACGTTTCCATGAACTGTTGATCCATCTAGCCAATTAAGTACAGCTTGTTTTTCGTAACGCACAGATCGCATTATTTTTTTAAATGGAGGACCCCCCATTCCTGACCAACGAGAACGCTCTAGTGATGCAGGCGATCTACTTAATACAGTTGCAATAACATTTTGATCGAATAGGGAATTGGGCGGTGAGTCCCAAAAGAGAGAAAGAATTTCTAAAGTTTTTGGATTTTGTTTGCTCATTTATTAACTCCTATTAATTAGTTTGACGGAGTAAGAATAAGGTATTAAATAATTGCTTGGAATGCTGCAATTGATGAGTTTTTATGAAATTTGTGCAGTATTAATGAGAATAGTGTAACTAGTAAATACTGTAATTTTGATAAAACATTTTAGGTAACATAATAAATATATTTCCTTTATTTTGATCTATTTCTTTCTTTATTAAGTTATATAAATAATACAAATACCTTTCGCCGGTAGATTCTTTATTTATGATACTTTTAATTTCCAATATGATTCGCACAAGAGAACCTGCTTGCAGTTTATTTTCATAATAATAAATTAATTGAATCATTAAAAATCGAGAAAGGATGTGAATATATTTTTCAGTGAT